>VOFC01000951.1_pt1 | contig 212000 bp, 279 predicted proteins | sample 5384161 | NCBI WGS metagenome assembly VOFC01 (sample SAMN12384722, study PRJNA508395) | human gut metagenome | isolation source: healthy gut B | host: Homo sapiens
GGTGCGCCGGTTATACTTATCGTTCTTGGAAAGAAGGACTGGCCTACACATGTCTATGATGGCAGTCTTGTGATGGGAAACCTGATGCTTGCAGCACATGATCTGGGTATTGGAAGCTGCTGGATTCACCGCGCGAAGGAAGAGTTTGAGTCTGACTGGGGCAAGAAGCTTCTCAAATCACTCGGTATTGAGGATGAGTATGAGGGAATCGGACATTGTGCTCTTGGATATGTTGATGGAGATTATCCTGACGTGATTCCAAGAAAAGAGAATCGCGTATTTTACATATAGGAGATAACCACCATGAATTTTTTATTTGTAGCACTGGGCGGCGCCGTAGGTGCAATGGCCAGATATGCCATCAGCCTTATACCTTTAAAAACTGAATTTCCATTTTTGACTTTAATCACCAACGTAATCGGGCAATTCTGATTGGATTTATTGTCGGAATCACAAGTGCAAGGGATGGAGTATCCAAGAATATGGTTTTGTTTTGGAAGACCGGTGTATGCGGTGGCTTTACCACGTTTTCTACATTTTCGCTGGAATCTTATAATCTGTTTGAACATAATCACTGCCTGCTTGGGTGCGGATATGTGTTGTTGAGCTGTTTAGGATGCATACTCGGTGTGATGTGTGGCGAAAAACTTGCTGCAATAATCAAGTGACGAGTATCGTGCGGTTTTGCGAATGTGCGTGTGTTTCTGAATAGTTACAATACAAATTGATGGGGAGATAAGTGTATATGAGTGAAACGGAAAACAATGAGCTGACTGCCGAGAAGCAATCTAAGGAACCCAGGAGCAATCAAAAGCTAAAGCTTTTGTATCTGGCCAAAATTCTTTTGGACAATACTGATGCTAACCATGATATTACGCTTGATGAGATTTTAAATAAGCTGCATGCATACGATGTCACGGCCGCGAGAAAAAGTCTGTATGATGATATAGCACAGCTGAATGATTTTGGTATCAAAACCCAAAAAAGACGCAGTATGGCAGGACTGTCCATTATAAGGTGATAGGCAGAGCATTTGAGCTGGCGGAGCTTAAGCTTTTGGTGGATTCTGTCGCGGCTGCCAAGTTCATCACTGAGGAGAAATCCAATGAGCTTATTAAGAAGCTTGAGAGTCTTACAAGCAGACAGGAGGCTGCCACTCTGCAGCGTCAGGTATATGTTGCCGGAAGAGTGAAAACCATGAATAGCGACATCATGAAAAATGTCGATGCCATACACAATGCAATTGCAAATAATTCAAGTCTTTCGTTTCAATATTGCCGGTGGAATACGAAAAAAAGAGCTTGAGGTGAAGCATGACGGCGCCAGATATCATGTCAGTCCATGGGGATTGCTGTGGAATGATGGCAATTACTATCTGATTGGATATGACCATGATACACAGGTAAAGGAGATTCGTCATTACCGTGTAGACAAGATGAAGAATATCCTGATTGAAAATAAAGTCCGTGAGGGCAGGGAGAAGCTTAAAAAACTCGATATTGCTTCTTATGGCAAATCGAAGTTTGGTATGTACAATGGAGAAGAGATTAAGGCTGAGATACTGTGCAAAAACAGCGCTATAGGTGTCCTGATTGACAGGTTTGGAACTGATGTGACAATCTTAAAAAAGGATGAAGCTCATTCGCGTGTTTTTGTGAAGGTAGCTGATAACAAGCTTTTTATTCATTGGATTATGGCAATGGGGGATAATTTTAAGATAATAGGCCCGGAGAATCTGGTGAAAGAGGTTCATGATGAGCTTAACAGACTGGCAAAACAATATGAGCTTGCTGACTAAATTTTGAAGAAAGTGCCATATTGGGGAAATAAAATCTTGAAGAGAGGTATACATGAGTATTTTTAAACGTAGAGCACCTAAGCCATGGTTTTGGCGACCGTGCTATTTTTGAGGATGTTTCCTTTAGACTGTTGAAGGGCGAGCACATAGGGCTTGTCGGTGCAAACGGTGAGGGAAAATCGACTTTTATGAATATTATCACAGGCAGGCTTATGCCTGATGAGGGCAAAATAGAGTGGGCCAAGAAGGTGCGTGTGGGTTATCTCGACCAGCACACAGCGCTTGAAAAGGGTATGACTATCGGCTCCGTTCTTTCCTCTGCATTTGATTTCCTTTATGATATGGAAAATGAGATGAATGACATATATGCGCGTCTTGGCGATGTGGACGAGGACGAGATGAATAAGCTGATGGAGGAAGCCGGCACGATTCAGGACATGCTTACCATGCATGATTTCTATATGATCGATGCAAAGGTTGAGGAGGTTGCAAGGGCTCTTGGACTTTTTAGACCTGGGGCTTGATAAAGACGTTACCGATTTAAGCGGTGGTCAGAGAACCAAAGTGCTGATGGGAAAGCTCCTGTTGGAGAAGCCGGATATCCTGCTCTTGGATGAGCCTACAAACTATCTGGACGCAGAGCATATTGAATGGCTTAAGCGATATCTTAATGATTATGAGAATGCGTTTATTCTCATTTCGCACGACATACCGTTTCTGAACAGCGTGGTAAATCTCATCTATCACATGGACAACAAGAAGCTCGACAGGTATGTCGGGGATTATGACAAATTTATGGAAGTCTATGAGATGAAGAAAGCCCAGCTTGAGGCTGCGTACAACAAACAGCAGCAGGAGATTAAAGAGCTGAAGGATTTTGTGGCTAGAAATAAGGCACGTGTCGCTACAAGGAATATGGCAATGTCACGTCAGAAGAAGCTTGACAAGATGGATGTTATTGAGCTTGCTGCTGAAAAGGCCAAAGCCGGAGTTTAACTTTAAGACAGCGCGTACTCCGGGGCGGTATATCTTCCAGACAAATGGTCTGGTCATTGGCTATGATGATCCGCTTTCATCTGCTCTCGACCTTGAGATGGAAAGAGGACAAAAGATTGTTCTTACCGGTGCAAACGGCATCGGTAAGACAACCCTGCTTAAGAGTATTCTTGGTCTGATAAAGCCGCTTTCAGGAAGTGTTACACTTGGAGATTATCTGGAAATTGGGTATTTTGAGCAGGAGATGGATCAGTCGGTTACAACCACATGTATTGAGGAGATATGGAACGAGTTTCCTGCATTTTCGCAGTACGAGGTGCGAAGCGCGCTTGCAAAGTGCGGTCTGACCACAAAGCATATTGAAAGCCAGGTGCGTGTGTTAAGCGGTGGTGAGCAGGCAAAGGTACGCCTGTGCAAGCTGATAAACAGAGAGACAAATATTCTGCTTCTGGATGAGCCTACAAACCATCTGGATGTGGATGCTAAGGATGAGCTGAAGCGTGCCTTGAAGGAATATAAAGGGAAGCATACTTATGGTATGCCATGAGCCGGATTTTTATGATGGGCTTGCGACGGATGTGTGGGATTGTTCAAAGTGGACTACGAGATTATAAAATAAAAGTAACTGAATTATAAATAATAAATGAAATTAATATGGCAGCATGAGTATCATTTTTAAACATGATACTTGCATTGCCATGCCTTTTAAGACATAGATATTTAGAGCAGGAGATGATTTTTTTTTATGCATATCAGTATACTTTTAATGGAACAGATAATAGAGCTTTTTATCATGATTTTAATGGGTTTTATTATCGTGAAAGCAGGTATTGTGAAGGATGAGGACAGCAAGGTTTTATCAAAGATTGTGCTGTATCTGATTATACCGTGTGTTATTATCAATGCCTTTCAGGTGAATTACACTTCAAAAACAGTGAGAGGTCTTTTGATTGCATTTGCGGCATCGGTGATTTTGCAGTTAGTTTTGCTGTTTATCATTTCTGTTATGGGCAGGCTTTTCCATATGAATGAGGTGGAGGTCGCATCAGTTTATTATTCAAATTCAGGCAATCTGATTGTTCCGATTGTGACATTTATACTGGGGCAGGAGTGGGTGCTTTACGGCTGTGCTTTCATGAGTGTGCAGCTGGTATTTTTGTGGACCCACTGCAAAAAGATTATAAGCCGTGAAAACTCCTATGACTGGCGAAAGATTGTCCTTAATATCAATATGATTTCCATAGTAATAGGTGTGGTGCTTTTCTTTACAAGGATTCATCTGCCGCAGCTTATCAATGACACAATCGGTTCTGTCGGCAGTATGATTGGACCTGCCAGCATGATTGTGACAGGCATGCTTTTTGCAGGGATGGATTTGAAGAAGGTTTTTGCCAACAGAAGGGTGTATTTTGTTACCTTTCTCAGGATGCTTCTGGTTCCGTTGATATCGCTTATTCTTATTAAAATCAGCCATATGGCATATCTTTCTGCAGATGCGCCAAAGATTATGCTTATTGTTTTCTTGGCGGTTATTACGCCTTCGGCATCGACTGTTACACAGATGTGTCAGGTGTATGGCAATGATTCAAGGTATGCCAGCGCAATAAATGTAGTGACAACGCTTTGTGCTGTAGTGACGATGCCGGTTATGGTGCTTTTGTATGAAGAATTTATATAAAAACGAAAAGTCATGAAGCATGTTTTTAAACTAGAAGGTCATCACACAGTCCCTTGTGATTTCATCAAGCGAAGATACACCACACATCTTCATGGTGTCTTCAAGCTCTGTACCGATTTTGTCTATGTATGCACGTACACCATCGGCCTTACCGCCGTATACAGCCGTTACAAACGGTCTTGCGATAAGAACTCCGTCTGCACCCAGTGCAAGGGCTTTAAAGACGTCTGTGCCGCTTCTGATGCCACCATCTACAAGGATCTTAATGCCTGAGCCTTCAAGAGCCTTTACGATGCTTTCAAGCACCTCAGCAGTGGCAGGACACTGATCCAGCACACGTCCACCGTGATTTGATACAATAATAGCGCTTGCGCCGGCCTCTTTTGCTTTAAGCGCACCCTTTACGGTCATAATTCCCTTTACAATAAATGGGGTTCCGGCCATCTGTATGATATCGCAAAGCTCTGAAACTGTTTTGCTTCCGGCTGGCGGATCAAGATTTTTGAGGAACGGAAGACCGGCTGCATCGATATCCATAGCTACTGCAAATGCGCCTGATTCATGTACCAGCTCCATTTTCTCACGTATAGTCTCAATGTTCCATGGCTTTACGGTAGGTATTCCTGCACCATCAGCATTTTTGATAGCCTTGGTGGCTGCAACCATGACATTTGGGTCAGTTCCGTCGCCTGTGAAAGCTGCGATACCGTTCTTTGCACAGGCTGACACGAGGATATCGTTGTATGTCACATCATCCAGACAGTCTCCGTAGTGCAGCTGTACCGCACCGACAGGCCCTGCAAATACCGGGTATTTAAAAAGTACGGCCGAAGAGTGAGAGAGAGGTGTCTGCAGGTTTATTTTCGGCAATAGTATCCATGTTTACACGGATTTGTTTCCATTTGTCGTAATTGCGTATGGCTGTGTCTCCGATGCCCTTTGAGCCCGGACCAGGCATCTGGTTTTTGCATGCGCGGCCGTTGCATTCAGGACAAGCCTTTGCAATATTTTACCAAGACGTGGTCTGGCATTTTCGATACATTCTGTATAGTTCATATTTTTCCTCCAAGTGTAAATCTTTTTAAATTTTATTATTGAGATTATAACACGATAATTTTCTTATGTATACAAAATAGGTGAAAAGCTCTTGACTTGGAGTGGACTCCAAGTGATATAGTTTCATTGTAACAATCAAAAAAAAGGAGGCGCTTATAGAATATATCAGGCTTTTTTCAGATGGGAGATGCCACATTTGAAGCAAGGTGTCAGCTTCTCAAGGGCAATACGAGCAGCTTGATGAGCAGAAAAAACAGATTGCACGGAAAACACGATGGAACGCTTACAGTATAAAATTTCTAAATACGAGAATGCGATAAAGACAGGTGAATTGACCTGGGACAAATAGGAGGACAAAATATAATATGTATCTTGAGAAAATTAACGGACCAGAAGATGTAAAGAAAATTAAGATAGATGAACTGCCGGTGCTGGCGCAGGAGATAAGAGATGCCCTTTTGGTAAGAGCAAGTAAGCATGGCGGACATTTTGGACCGAATTTTGGAATGGTAGAGGCGACAATCGCTTTACATTATGTATTTGAATCACCTAAGGATAAAATTGTTTATGATGTATCGCACCAGACGATATAGAAACAGGAAAGCCGCTATTTGACAATGTGGAAGAGGATTATTCTTCTGTGACCTGTGAATATCTGCTTGAAAAGATGAAAAATGATTCTTCTGTTGTTGCAATTACTTCCGGTACGCCGACTGTTATGGGCTTTACAGAGGATAAGAGAGAAAAAGAAGCTGGCAGTCAGTTTGTCGATGTAGGTATTGCAGAGGAGACTGCAGTGGCACTGGCATCAGGTGTCGCAGTAAATGGTGGTAAACCATTTTATGGTGTATACAGTTCGTTTGTACAGAGAACCTTTGACCAGGTATCACAGGATGTCTGCATCAATAACAGTCAATAACAGTCCGATTACAATGGTAATATACCAGGGCTCCGTATATGGAATGAATGACGTTACACACTTAGGCTTTCAGGATATTCCGATGCTTTCAAATATTCCAAATCTGGTATATCTGGCACCGGCAACAAAGGAAGAGTATTTGGCCATGCTCGACTGGAGTATGGAGCAGACATCTTATCCGGTTGCAATAAAGCTGCCGGGCGGACCGATGATTTCAGATGGCTCAAGGGTGACAAAGGATTTTGGCAGACTCAACAGATATGAGGTGGATCAGACAGGAGAAAAGATTGCGATTATCGGTCTGGGAACCTTCTTTGAACTGGCAAAGGAGGCTGCGAAGCTTCTTAAAGAAGAAGCCGGAATCAACGCAACTGTAATCAATCCGTATTACATCACCGGATTGGATGAGGCGCTTTTGACTAAGCTTAAGCAAAATCATGATACTGTTATTACTTTAGAGGATGGTATTTTAGATGGCGGCTTTGGTGAAAAAATCGCACGATTCTATGGTGCAAGCAATATGAAAGTGATGAATTATGGATTGAAGAAGGAATTTCTTGACAGGTATGATGTGGATGCTGTACTGAAGGAGAATCATCTGACTGCAGAGCAGATTGTGGAGGATGTGTTATCTATTTCATAATAAAATCATAAATTCTAGATATAAAAGACGATTGATTTATCAACCGTCTTTTTAATGTACTGCAAGCGGAGCGGTACTAATTTTTTTGGTACACATTTATTCGCTAAATCTAAGTTTAACGAATAAATGACCTTATAAAAGTACTAAGGTACTGCAACAAAAACATACATCTGCTTATTTTTTGCATAATACCTGCAATTTCGATACGTACAACAATATTATGATTAAAGGGTCAAAAATCATCGAAGCATGCATCGATGATACCTTTTATAATAATGACAAGAATAAGCCACCGGAACCTCTATTTGTATCAGCTCCGATGGCTTTATATCTATAGTTTTTCTATACAACAATACAATTATTTATTATGCAATTATTTATTGTGATTTCTCATGCATTCCCTGTATTTAAGTATAAGCTCGATTGAGTCCTCAACTGATATCTGGCTTGTGTTCAGGCACAAATCATAGCTTCTTGCGTCTCCCCATTTTTTACTGGTGTAGTAATTGTAATAGCTTGAGCGCTCTTTATCTTTTTTCTTAATTATGTCTTTAGCCTTGTTCTCCGGGACATTGAGTCTTTCACTTATTCTTTTAATTCTGTCGTCCATGTTGGAACGTATGAAGATATTGAGACAATGCGGCTCGTCTGCTAAAGCATAATCTGCACAGCGGCCTACAATAACACAGGATTCATTTGCCGCAATCTTTTTGATAGCATCAAACTGTGCTAAAAATACCTTGTGATTCAGAGGCATATCAAGAAATGGTGCTGTGGAATAAGAGCCACCTGTGTAGGTGTCCATGACCAGCGAATATAAAAAGCTGTTTGTAGGCTTTTCGTCATGCGACTCAAATATTTCCTCGCAAAGTCCTGATTCCTTAGCTGCCTTCTGTAAGAGCTCTTTATCATAAAATTTAATTCCAAGTCTTTTAGCTAATTCTTGTCCGACCTGTTTTCCGAGGCTTCCAAATTCTCTTCCTATTGTGTAAATTTCGTTTGATCCCATAATTCAGACCCCCTTATATAAATAATTAATACTATATCACTATGTGATAATTCAATTTATTTGTTATTTATATTATATAACACTTCAAGCAAATTGGCAAAGTATTTTGGTAAAGGTGCATCAAATTCCATGTATTCACCGGTTTTTGGGTGCACAAACCCTATTGTTTTTGCATGCAGGCACTGTCCTTCAAGGCCTTTGAAGCGGTTTTTCGTCGGGGAATAGCTGGAATACAGCATATCTCCAAGCAAGGGATGATTAATACTTGCCATATGCACGCGTATCTGGTGTGTCCTGCCGGTCTCAAGCTTAAACTGCATATATGTGTAGTCACCAAAGCGTTCAAGCACCTTATAATGTGTGACAGCCGGCTTTCCGTTTTTCTCATTGATCGCCATTTTCTTGCGGTCATTGGGATTTCTGCCTATGGCGCCCTCTATGGTGCCCTCGTCATCCTTTACATTGCCACAGACAATGCCCACGTATATACGGTTGCAGCTATGGTCCTTTATCTGTTCTGATATCTTTATATGGCTTTCATCGTTCTTGCAGACAATAAGGGAGCCGGTGGTGTCCATGTCTATGCGATGCACTATACCGGGCCGTATTTCGCCGTTTATACCACTTAAAGAGTCCTTGCAGTGGTACATTATGGCATTTACAAGAGTATCGCTGTAATGCCCGGCTGATGGGTGTACAACCATGCCCTTTGGCTTGTTGACTACCAGTACGTCATCATCCTCGTAGAGTATGTCAAGAGGAATGTCCTGTGGCAGAATAGGTGTCTGTACGGCATCAGGAATTGTGACATCTACTATGTCATCAGTCTTTAGCCTGTAATTTGCTTTCTGTGGCTTATCATTGACCAGTATTTGATTTTTCTTTTAGTATCCGTTGAAAAAAAAGGAGCGAGAAATATCCGGATAAATGCTGCTTAGGTATTTATCCAGACGTTCTCCCTCCTGTTCACTCTGGACTTCAAATGTATCTCTATTCATAGTGAAGCTTTCTCTTTTTTATTTTAGTAAATATTTTATATTGCACACTTTTACCGCACTAATTTTCATTTCCATCATGCTTTTTGTCAGGGAAGATTAAGGAAAAATCCTCCTCCTTGTAGTAAAACAGCCCGAGTATGATAAACATAAATGCCGCTACAGTGACGTATATATCAGCTACATTGAATATCGGAAAATTAATCAGGCTAAAATAAAAGAAATCAACCACATAATTATTTACAATACGGTCTATCAGATTGCCGAGTGCACCTGCAATAAACAGTATTACAACAACATTCAGCAGTTTAAAACGTTTTGAGACAGGTATTTTTGCGATACCATACACACAAAAAAGTATAACAACTGCAATGGTAATCACTGAGAAAAAAATCATTTTGGCACGCAAAAATGCCAATGGATTCTCTGACCAATATGTAAAATGAAAGATATTCTGTATTATTGAAAGCAGATCAACACCAAATGCAGCACTCTGGTTTTCCAGGTATCTAAGCTCGAATACTCCCGGAATGAGAACAAACACACCCGTGGATGATTGCTTTAGATTTATAACAGCCAGATACTTTGTAAGCTGGTCAATTGCTACAAGAATCAATGCAATGATGCCTGCTGTACACATCTGTTTTTTGTTTTATTTTTTTTCTTCATAGCTGATTAGAGACTCCGCTTAATAAGATGAACCCGGGAGATCAAATGAATCCATGAGACTCTGGATATCTCCTGAGATATCTACTCCGTGTGGTGTGGCGATGAAGATAAAGTTGGATATCTTCTGCAGATTACCGTGCAGGGCATATGCTGAGCCTGATGTGAAATCTATGATGCGCTGTGCCACATCGACATTAAGTCCCTCCATGTTGATGACGACTGTACGTCCGTTAAGTAATGTGTCTGTTATTTCTATTTCGTCTTCAATTGAACTTGGTTTTATTACGCAAACTTCCATGTCTGATGCTACCTGCTTTCTGGATGATTTTGATATTGGTGTAATCTTGGATGTAGTCTTAACAGGCTTCTCCTTTGGTGTTGTATCACGCCTTGTGCTTTTTATGGCCGTTTCCTCTTCAACAGCCTCTTTTTTTTTCTACGGAAAGGATTTCTTGGAAGCTCTTCTTCTTCCTCATCATCGAGGTAATAATCCTCGTTATCGAACTCCTCATCGTCCTCAGAATTCAAACTCATTTTGTCAAGAATCTTATCTATGAAACTCATTTCTATATTCCTTTTCTATTTTTATTTTGTGTATAGCATATGAAAAGTATCAGTTAGCATTGCTGTAGTCGCGCTCTCCAAATATTCCGGTACCGACACGTACCATTGCGCCCTCTTCTATTGCTACTGTGTAATCTCCTGTCATACCCATGGACAGAACATTCATACTGACATTATCTATGTTTTTCTGTGCTATGTCAACTGATAATTGCTTAATATCTCTAAAGTATTGTCTGTTATCCTCAGGATCATCTACAAATGGTGCTATAGTCATAAGTCCTTTTATATGGATATGGTCCAGTTTAGCAATTTCTTCAACTAAAGAGATAGCCTCATCTCGTGATGTGCCAAACTTAGATTCCTCTCCTGCTATATTGACCTCAACCAGTATGTCGCAGCTGCAGTCATGCTTTATGGCCTGCTTTTGTATCTCCTTTGCCAGATGCAGTGAATCTACAGAGTGAATAAGCGATGTTTTTCCAACTATATACTTCACCTTGTTGGTCTGAAGATGGCCAATCATGTGCCAGTGAATATCTTTTGGCATAACCTCCATCTTTTCACACATTTCCTGTACCTTATTCTCGCCGAACTCACGGATGCCCTCATCGTATATCTCACTGAGCATCTCAACAGGTTTGGTTTTGCTGACTGCAATTAGTGTGACATCACTATAGTTTCTGTGAGCTCTGTCACATGCGGCCTTTATATTTTGCTGAACCTGATGTAAGTTGTCTTTTAACATAAAATCTATCCTTTCTGTATATTTTTCAATAATATTTATTACCAATAATTATTTGGTTATGGTCTGGTTTTCCTTCACGGATTTGCCATCCAAGGCTATATGGTCATAAAGCGAAATGCCATATGGCGTTTTGGCTTCTACAATTGTGTAGTCATCGTTTGATGTAAGTACCTTTATCTGCTTAAACACAGCGTATCCTTTGTTGATATTGTAGACACCTGTGAGCTTGTCCTTATCTGTTCCAACCCTGTAGGTTGACGAAGAATCAGGCTTGACAATGATATCGCCGTCCTTAAGATATTCATCATCTACGAAATAAAAGTCATCATTCTGGCTGAATATTGTTGGACTGACTATATAACTGAGCCACTGCTTTTATCCTTTATCATGAGTGACGAATCATCGGAATCGCCGCTTGCAGTGAAATAATCCTTAGGAATAGTGAAAAATTCCTTTTTTTTGGTTATAGCTGAATTAGGTATTTTAAGCCCTGTGTCTGCTCCAAGCACGAGCTCTATATTGGTAAAACGCTCATTTATATAGCGGATGAGCGAGTTTTTCATATTCAGCTTCAGGAAAAAAGCATCATCCTTCTTCAAAAGGCTGAACGATACCGTGGTTGTATAGTCATCATCGCAGAATCTGATTTTTATGACTGACTTGTCATTCAGGCTCTTGGCAACATTGTCAGGAACATTTATGAGTATATTCCAGTTCTCACTTGTAATCAGCTTATAAACAGGATCCAGCTGATTGATGGTGCTGTTGTCGGTTAAATCAGTCTCTTCATAATTAGTGTTATTGTACTGATCCAGAGTGAAGCTGTCTGTAGTGACATCCTCATAGCCGTCTATTCCGTAATAGACTATTCCGGGAGCTGTCGGCTTATATGTATAGAAGGTGTTGTTAGCCTCAGCAGTACTGATAGTATCTGCCAGGCTTGTCAGTGCATTTTGACTGAGAACCTGTGTCAGCTGTGCAGACAGATCGTTTTTGAATGTATAAACCTTTGAAAAGTATCGTCTGTTGTAGCCGGATGAAAAGCTGTTTATGTCAGTGATAATCTGCCCGGCAGCCTCGTCAGTGATGGCGGAAGCATCATTTTGAGCACCGGTAATCTGGTTTGCAATGGAGCCGTCTGTATCAACAGAGTAGACAACATCACTTGTTGCAACCTTTGAGCCGTTTGACACAAAGTAGTTGAGGTTTCCTGATTCTTCAGCATACACTACACTTTCCTCGCGGATTATCATGCCCTTATATATGTTGTTGGTCGCTATAGTACCCTGTTGTACCTCGTATTCAGATACCGGGTTTGAGGTGAAATACGTAAATATGTGAAAAATCACATAGATTATTATTACAAAAAACACTATAAAACCGATATTCAGATTGAAGCCGGTGTGATATTTCAGTACTTTTTTATTCTTTCGGGACACAATTTTACTCCTTAAAAAAGGGATGTGAAATACACATCCCCATAATTAATCATTTATAAAGAAATGATAACCTTTGCCTTGGCACATTCAGGCAACTTGTCAATATTCCTTGAAACACTTAAGATGAACTTCACCTTAAACTTCTCGCTGATTATATCAAGCTTTTCGATTGCCTTGGTGATATCCCCCTCATCATCAAGTGATGCAATTGTAAGGAAGCTGTCTAAATACATCTCCTCCAGATCATGATCCTGCGATATGATTCCGCATATAAATCCTAAAAATTCATCACAATTGTCAATAGGATAGTCCATAACATTGATTAGTCGAACCTGGTTATTAAGCTCATACATGTGCTTCTGGCTCTTATCAAGAAAAACTATGGAACCTTCATTTCCCTTAATTGATGAATTTACCTTGTCTAACAGCTCTTTTGTCTTGCCCTTGCCCTTGTCTCCACAAATAATTTCTATCATGGCTCATTCCTCCTATGGATAAATATTGTGATTATTAATAAAAAATAATTGTATTTTTATATTATTATAGTATAAATAACCATAAAACTCAATATTTAATTAGCAAATCCACTAAGTATTTCATTCATGAAGCTATAAAGATCCTTTTTACCATCTGCCTTGTAAACTATGCTTATGATGCGCTCATTTTTAGCATTCTGGCTTAGCAGTACGAGGCAATGACCTGCCTCCCCCAGTAGTGCCTGTCTTTCCTCCTGTCACTGTGACGTTTTCAGGAGCTGTATATGCTCCGGTCAGATAGCCGCAGGTATTCTTAAAGGTCTTTGAAACAGCCGCGCCCTGGGCATTTGTATATGCCACATCATGGGTCTGTGAACTGATGATTGCAACAAAGCTCTCTAAGGATATGGCATTGGAAAAAATGAGGTACATGTCATATATGGTAGTGTAATGATTTTCATCAGGAAGACCGCTTGGGTTGACAAAACTGCTGTTTGTGGCACCAAAACTTTTTGCAGTGCTGTTCATCAGCTTGGCAAATTCTTCTACAGAACCACTGCAGTACTCTGCCAGTGCTATTGCTGCATCATTGCCACTCTCAAGTAAGAGCCCATACAATAAGTCCTGCACTGTAATGACATCGCCCTCCTTTAGGCCACATACCGATGATGAATGACCCGGGTTTGCAGCGTCATGGCTTACTGTGACTGTCGCATTTAAATCACAGTTTTTAAGAATTATGTATGCAGTTAAAATCTTTGTAGTGCTTGCAGGATAGAGCTTTTCAAACAGATTCTGGCTATACAGCACCTGATGAGTGTCAATATTAAAGGCTCCGGCTCCCTCTGCGGTTTTTGCAAACTGCATATTGTCCTGACCAAAATTGACATCATTTGTGACGCAAAGGTTGGACGCAAAAAAATTACTTCCGTTATATCCATTTATAATCTGTAGAATAAGTATCATATGCATTCTCAATCTTTGTACCACAGCCGGTGATAAAAACCGCTGCTATGCATGTCAGACATAGCAGTCGTTTAAATCTTTGTTTACTTGTACATCTCACGCCAGTCAAGATCTCCTCTGTCCAATGATAAAATGAGCAGCTCTGCTGTAGCCAGATCGGTGGCAAGTGGTATATTATGCTCATCACAAATACGGAAAATACTGTTTACCTCAGGCTCGTGTGGCTTAGGCTTTAATGGATCACGCAGAAAGATGACAAGGTCTATGTCATTGTGCTCAATCTGTGCTCCAAGCTGCTGGATGCCTCCTAAGTGTCCTGCAAGATATTTGTGTACTGAGAGGTTTGCAACCTCCTCTATCAGACGTCCTGTGGTGCCTGTGGCGTACAAATTATTTTTGCTTAAGATACCTCTGTATGCTATGCAGAAGTTCTGCATCAGTTTTTTCTTTGAATCATGTGCAACTAATCCTATGTTCATTGCTAACCTCCCTATGAATATTTCCTCGGCTGTAATCCTACATTCAGGACAATTCCCATTCCCATGTACAGTGAAACAAGTGATGTAAGTCCATAACTGACAAATGGAAGAGTCATGCCGGTATTGGGCATAAGACCTGTGGCTACGCACAAATTGATAAAGGCCTGAAAGCCTATAAGTGCTCCCATGCCACAGCATATGAGCTTTCCGCTTGTGTCCTTTGCCTTCCTTGCTATAAGTATACACTCAATTACGATAAGAAGCAAAAGAATTATTATACTGATTGTACCAATAAAGCCAAGCTCCTCTCCGGCAACAGCAAATATAAAATCTGTTTGAGGCTCTATGATGTAGTTGGTGTTCTTCATAGAGGTTACAACAGAGTTGTTAAGTCCCTTGCCAAACAACTGTCCTGAGCCTATAGCCCAGATAGAGTTCCTTTGCTGTGCTGCTGTATCAGCGTAATTTGTCGGGTCAAGCCACGACATTATACGTGTAGCAGGGTAAAAGCCTTTTTTGATGAGTGCATCGGCATGTGTATATATGTAGCTTATCACTATCAAAACTATCGGTACTGAAACTCCAAGTACCGGCATTATTATTTTATAACTTAATCCGCTAATAAACAAGAGGGTAGCGAAAATTAATGCAGTAAGAATTGTCGTTGAGTTGTCCGGCTGCTTTAAGATAAGGAATAAAGGGATACCGGCAAAAATTACAGATAATGCAAGAGTTCTTACTGTATTTATACTATCCTCAAACCTGGAAAAGAAATAAGCAAAGAACAAAATAAGTATAATTTTCGCAATCTCTGACGGCTGGAATCTGATACCTGCGATCTTAAACCAGCGCTGTGCACCCTTTAGCATCATCACCTGCAAATAGAACAAGCAACAGCAGCACAATCATTCCGGCATAGTATATCCACACGAATTTGAGCAGAAATGTGTAATCTATAAGGGAAAGCACTATCATAATAGTCAGTCCCATTACAAAGCCTATTATCTGCTTGCTTTGTACGGAGTGCTTGGCACTGCCTATCAGCAGGATGCCTATAATCGACAAAGCTATTATGTATACTACTAATTGAAAGTGATAATTCTTTAGTCTGTACTGTTTGAGCATTTTGTTACTTCCTATCTGTTATCTCTGTAATCTTAATTCTAATACTAATGATATGATGGTCAAAAGGTATTTTATTAAAGGTTATTAATTGATTTTTTGTCGCGCATGATAATCCGGACCTTCGTAAGCTTCATCGTTTATATTCATATGTCTTTGTATCACGCTTTTTATTTCTTTTTTAATCTGTGCCATATTGTCAGAAGCAGATATTGTGCTCCTATCTTCTGCAAGTGCTATTTTAAGCCTTTTCTTGGCGTATTCTCCTGTTTTGGAAAATTTATGCATCATACAGCGGCACCTCTCATATCGTCAGAGAAATTGATTATCTGACCGGATATTCGGGCAAATACAGGACCAAGCCTGCTTTTGGCCTCACGGACAGGTATTCCTCTGTTCTGACAAATGATAACACTTTTGTCATAGGGAATAGTGCCAATAATCCTGGTAGAAAGAAGTGCTGTAATATCATTATCTGATATCATCTGATGCCTTCTTACCATATGCTTGTCATATGCATTAACAATGACTGATATATCGTCAAGATGTGCGCTGTCGAGCAGGCTTATGCATCGCCTTGCATCGTGTATGGCAGATACATGCGGTGTGGTAACTACTATCGCACGGTCTGCAGGAGAGACTGAAAACCAAAAGCCACTGTCGATACCCGCCGGAGAATCTATCAGACAATAATCAAAGCTTGCTTTAAGCTCCTCTATAAGTATCTTGAAGCGTGCCTCATAGCTGCATAGCGTATCCATGGAAGGTGCTGCAGGAATTACATATAGATTGGGATACTTTTTATTGCGTATGATTGCCTGTCTGATACGGCATGAGCGGTTTAAGATGTCGAGGATATTGTAATTGACCTTGTCCTCTATTCCCATTACCAGGTCCAGATTGCGAAGTCCCATGTCTGTATCGAGCATGATGACTTTTTTATCTAACTGTGAAAGTTCAACTCCGATGTTGGAAATAACCGTAGTTTTTCCAACACCGCCTTTTCCTGAAGTGAAAACTATTGCTTCACTCACAAAAATAAACCTCCTAGTCTGTTCTGGCACTTGAGCCTGATGAGTTTACACCCTCAGCCTTGACTGCGAGTAAATCGTCAAGTGACTCCAGATTATAATAATATGAAATTATATTTCTGGATGCAGCTGCAGCATTGTGTGAGCTGTATCCATATGATATACGTGTAGCTATTGTAATTTCAGGATTGCTTGATGGAGCGTATCCTACAAACAGTGCATGGTTTGGTCTTGTCTCAACCTGCTGTGCTGTTCCTGTCTTACCGGACACCTCAACGCCTGTAAAGCCGCCAAATACATCGTGCAGGTCTTCGACCACCATACGCATTCCCTGATGGATGGCATCCACTGGCTTTGAGTGAGTGTGCCTGATATATCGGTTGATTTTGAATCATACTGCTTGACTGTTTTGCCGTCTGCATTCACAATTTTGTTCATCAGCTTATAGTCATAAAGCTTTCCGGAAGCAACTGCTGTCACATATCTTGAAAGAGAAATAGTCGTAAAGTTGTTATTACTCTGTCCGATGGCTGCCATAACAGGATACTGTGTGGCAATGGACGGCGTCTTTTCTACTATCTCAACACCTGATTTCTGGTCTAGTCCGTATATAGATGCATATTTTTGTATGTATTTCATACCGTTTTCATCGTCATATGAACCGGTGTCCTTGCTTGCAAGCCTGAAGCCTGTTGTGTAGAAGAATACGTTACATGAATCTCTTAAAGCTTCAGATACATTGTCCATACCATGTGCTCCAGGATAAATCCAGCATTTTGGCTGATTGCTGATTTCTGTAAATATTCCGGTACAATTAATCTTTGACGAAGTATCAATGACTCCCTCGGCAAGACCTGCGGTGCTTGATACCATCTTGAAGGTAGATCCCGGTGCAGTCTGCTCCTGGGTTGCATAATTCCATAGCGGATTAGACTTGTCCTCTCTTAGAGACTGGTAGTAATCAGCATCTACAGTGTTTGCAAGCTTGTTGTTGTCATAGCCCGGATAGCTGACTAAAGCCTTTAGCTGTCCTGTCTTTACATCAGTTATGACACAGGAGCCTGTACATGGGTCAAGGGCAAGCTGTGCAGGTGTTATCTCTATGTTGTTTATTTTGTCCATAAGAAATGCATATGGACTGATGGAGCCATTAGCAATGTTGCTTACTGTTGCATCGTCATAATCGAGTACACCCTGGTCAAAAAGCAGAAGGCACAGCTGCTGTCCAGTGACCGCCCCGGAATTTACCATATATTTGTATATAATTTTGGCAAAGTCTTTATTGTCAGTCATGGCATCTCTGATATACGAGCAGAGTGCTGTGTAAATCTCGCTTGAATCAGCATACTTCTGGTCCACATCAAGCTTTGTTATGTCTATCCACTGCTTTGAAATGCAGTATTTGAGATAATCACGCGGTGAGAGTGTGCCAGCCTTCCATGAGGCATATGTGGAATCAGAGGTATCTATCTGTTTGCTCAACAGCAGTCCATCATCGTTTAGCACTGACATAACACATGTAAAATAATCAAGTGTCTGCTCCGACATGGAGGCAGTGCCTGAAGTACCACTTTCAAGCTCGCTGTCAATAGTGGATAATGCATTCTGCAGCTGACCGCTGAAGGAATTGTATATAGCCTGCTCAGTTGCTGATGCATCTGATGCATTGAAATGTGTCAGGTCAACTACATTGTTGTTGATCAGTGCAAAGTAAACATCAGTTATAGGTATTTCACCGGATTTTATTTTGGAGTAAACAATTCCGGCTATCTCCTGCTCTAACAGCTTGTATGTGGCCTCCTGCAGCTTGATGTCAATACTTAAGTAGACATCATTTCCGGAAACAGGATTCTTCTGACTTATTACCTCGTTTATCTTACCGACATTGTTTACATAGACCTGTTTTTCACCGTTTTTGCCTCGCAGATAGCTCTCATAGTACTGCTCTAAGCCTGATTTACCTACCATATCATTTTGTGTATATGAGTCATCATCCTTTGACAGCTCATTATACTCGTCGGTAGATATCTTGCCTGTGTATCCTATGAGCGATGAAATATATTCAGGATAGTTGTACTTGCGGATGGTATCCTCTTCAATTGATATGCCGGTAAGAGTATCTGAATGCTCATTGACATATGCTACTATCGAATCATTTACATCCTTTGCAATAGTAGTGGTTTTGTATTTAGTGAATCGGTTCTGTTTTATGGCATATCTCATCACTACAATATCATAAGTGGCCTGTGTATCATACTTGCTGCTTATATCAAAGCATTCATTCTGGTCAGAGCTTAGAAAATCAATAATATTCTGGGCGCTGGCATTTGCCTCGTCAAATCCAAGTGCTTTATTGTATTCGAGCTTATCATATTTCTTTCCGAACACATCTGACAGAAATCTCTTTTTTGAGGTTTCAGATGTGAATGTAAAGCTGTATGTACCATCATCGTTTAAAACAACCGGAAAATCATTATATATGGAGCCGCCATTGTTTTTTATTACATTGATAATTTCATTAAGCTCTTTGTTTAAAAGACGATTGTGCTCCTTCGTAGATGAATAGCTGCCGTTGTCTGAGATGACTACAGAGTATGCAAGCTGATTGTAAGCAAGCAGCTCACCATTTACATCATATATATTGCCTCTTGATGCCTCTATGGACAGCGGCTTTTTAATCAGCATTATGAAGTTTTTCTGATAATCTGCACCTTTAATAATCTGAAGGGTAAAGACTCTTTCGGCAAGCAGGACAAACATGAGAATAATTACTGCTGCCAATACAAAAAGTCTTGAGCTGAAAAATTTCTTCAGAAAATCTTTTATATCATAAATCAAATTTCTTTGCTCTCCTTTTTCTCGTATGCTTCCAGCTTCTGGTTTACCTTAAGAAATACCAGATACAAAAAAGTATACTGATAACCATTGTGTATACAAATTCAGGTATGATAATTGACTTCAGATAGTACAAAAAGCTAAATCTGCCACGCAGTAAAAACATGAAAAAGTATACTACCAGATTGTAAAACAAATCGCTGCCTCCTATCAGAAGCATAGGAAGCTTTATATCGTCAGGATAGAATCTTTTCTGGAATAATCCATTGATAAAACCGATATACATATATATTAAAGCATACAGTCCTATATAATTTCCGCAAAATATGTCAATAAGCAGGCCGCAAAAGAAGCCTACCCACAGTCCTTCCTTTTTTTTTGCCACGCATAAAGCCAAAGGATGATACGGCTATAATCAACAGGTTTGGTGAGATATTGGCAAAGGAAAGAGTCTTAAACAGCGTGGTCTGCAATACAAAGCATAAAGTTATTATTATAAATAAAACAATTCTACGTCTCATGCTGCTCCTTACTTATTTTCAGTTGAATTTTCAGTCTGGCTGTCACCGGCTGTTTCTGTACTTTCGGTGTCGTCAGCTGTTTTAGTGTCACCGGTCTGCTTAAGCTGTGTTATGACCATGACATTTTCGATATGCTCAAAATCTACAACCGGTGTGATAGTGCCGGATTTTGTCAGATTGTTGGAATTATTTTCGATTTTTGTCACATAGCCAATCAGTATGCCCTGCTGGTAACGGTCTGACACGTATGAGGTAACAACAGGATCGCCCTCTTTTACCTTGTTGTCGTCATCCTTTAACTCAGTAAAGGTAATTACCTTGTCATCGTTCATGGTTTTTATATTGCCACTGACGGTGAGGTTGTCCTCCGTGGTGGAAACCATGCCACTGACCTTTGCTGGCATCATCTATGATACAGCGTACCTTGGCAAAATTATCGCCAGCATCGGTAACAATACCTACAAGTCCGCTTCCCGCCAGCACATTCATGCCTACGTTCACTCCATCCTTTTTTCCTTTGTCGATAGTAAAGGTAGAAAACCAGTTTCCGCTGTCCTTTGCTATGACACTGGCAGCGACCTTGGGATATGATGGATATTTGGCATCCAAATCAAGAAGCTGTCTGTAATTGTCAAGCTCATACTGTTCAAGTTTGTTTGTTGTGAGCTGTGTTGTAAGCTCTTCTACCTCGGCCTTGAGCTTTTTATTCTCAGCCTTGACATTTTTTAATGTGCGTATTTCTGTAACCTTATCTGAAATGTGGATTCCAAAGCTGTTTATGCCCTTCTGCATTGGGATGAATACATATCCGGCAGCAGTCTTTAAAGGGCCACCGGAGATATTTAAGGTAAGGCTTAACAGCATGGTCACAAAGCAGACTGCTGTCATAATCAACAGTGTGTATCTTGCAGGCAGCTTTTTATTGTGCTTTCTCTTTCGATTGCGAAAATTCTTACTCATGTTAACCTCGGTTATTATTTTTTGATGCTGAACGGAAGTCTCTTATATTTTGAATCAGAAACTATTTGTACGAGTCCGCGTACTGCACTCTCCTCAGGACATTCTGAGCAGATGACCTTTATACCTGTAATCTGTTCAAAGAGCTGGTCAAGTCCTGCAAGCTGTGAGCCGCCTCCTGTGATATAAATGCCTGAATGGATGATATCCTTTGCAAGCTCAGGCGGAGTCTTCTCAAGAATCATTTTTATTGATGTGCATATAGACTCAAGGTTTGACTTCATAGCCTCGTAAACGACCTTTGAACCAATTTCCATCTCAATAGGCAGGACCGCTTACCACATCACGTCCCACTATGACCATACTGTCCTCTCTTCCCGGAAGTGCAGAGCCTATAGTCTCCTTCAACAGCTTTGCAGTCTTTTGTCCGATTACAAGATTGAACTCCTTTCGCACAAAGGAGATAATTGACTCGTCAAGTCTGTTGCCACCGAAATGAAGCAGGTCACTAAGCACCAGGCCACCGAAATAACGGATGTCTCTGTTGTGTCAGCGCCCATATCTACTATCATGACACCGGTTGGCTCGTTTACATCTATTCCAAGGCCTACAGCATCAGCGATAGGCTTCTCACAGAGCATGACCTTTTTAGGCTTTGATTTGCTCTTATAGAAGAGCTCGTAGAACGCTCTTTTCTCTACATCTGTGATATCTGTCGGCACAGCGATGATGAACTCGGCATTTTTGATACGTGCCTTTGTCTTGTGCTCCAAAAAGTCAAAAATCATAGTCTGAAGCAGATTATAGTCAGCAATAACTCCCTCTACAACAGGAAATATGACGTTGATTGTCTCAGGCGCCTTTTTCATACATGGCATATGCACGGTCTCCATATGCATATATCTGATTTTTGTCTATTACGGCTATTGTGTTTTTCTCAAGCATTGTCTTGCCTGTAGCCTTTGAGTATACCTTGAAATTGTTTGTTCCCAGATCAATTCCGTAAACGTTGTTGCTCATAATAATTCTACCTCGTCTTCTGTTTATATAAGTTTATTTTCATAGAAGCTATAATATTCGTTATCTCCGATTATGATATGGTCACAAAGCTCTATGGAAAAAATCCCTGAGCCCTCAATTAATCTGTCTGTGACAGCAATATCATTTCTGCTGGGAGTACAATCTCCGCTTGGATGATTGTGCAATAAAACAAGTTTTGATGCATTTTTGTCCAGGGCGGTCCTGATGATGGAGCCTACGTCCACTACAGATGAGCTTAGTGAACCCTTGGATATGAACTTGTCTCCTAAGAATCTGCTTTTTACATCAAAATAGGCACAAATGACGACTTCATTTGTGAGATGCCTCATCTGCTCCATATAGTAGTCAGCTATTGTATGAGGATTATTCATTCTGATGCTCTGAACCTTTTTTTTTTGTCTTTGCTATGCGAAGCGACAGCTCTGCTATCGCTTTAAGCTGTATAGCTTTTATCTGCCCTATCCCGGGGATACTAAGAAGCTCCTCATAGGACATCTCATAGAGATTGAGCAGATTGCCATGCCTGCCGGAAAGTATGTCCTGTGCAATATCAATCACAGTCTTGTCTCTTGTGCCGGTCTTTATAATGATGGCAAGTAAATCAGCGTCTGACAGGCCTGATGCTCCAAGCGATAAAAATTTCTCATATGGTCGCTCTGAAGCCGGCAGATTTTTAATTGTTTTGTTATTATGCATTAATCCCTTTCGCTTCTCCCAGGCGATTGACAACGGATTTAAGCAAAGTTTTCAGTTAATTGTAGCACACCTAATCAAGCTTAACAAGATTTCTCTCATAAAGTTTTTGTAAAGACATCAAAATTCCAAGCTTTGCATGGTACCATGTGAGTCCTCCCTGGAAATAAACCGCATATGGCGGCTTCACAGGGCCATCGGCAGAAAGCTCAATGGATGAGCCCTGCACAAATGCGCCTGCTGCCATGATGACATCACTGTCATAGCCCGGCATAGCCCATGGCTCAGGGGTCACATAGCTGTCTACAGGTGCTGCTGCCTGAATGCCCTCGCAGAAGGCTATCATAGCATCGCGGTTATTGAACTCTACAGCCTGTATGATATCGTGGCGGCTTTCAGTACCGTCAGGGACTACCTTAAAACCAAGCTTTTCATAGATTTTTGCGGCAAAGATTGCTCCCTTTAATGCTCCGCTTACGACAGTCGGTGCAAGGAAAAAGCCCTGATAAAATGACTGGATGACTCCGAGTGAAGCTCCAACCTCCTTGCCAAGTCCCGGAGATGTGAGACGGTATGCGGCATTTTCAACACATTCCTTTTTTGCCGACAATATAGCCTCCGATTGGTGCAAGTCCGCCTCCCGGATTTTTTTGATCAGTGAGCCAACCATCATGTCCGCTCCAACCTGGATAGGCTCTGTATCCTCGACAAACTCACCGTAGCAGTTATCGACCATACAGATCACATCAGGCTTTATGCTCTTTACAAAGGCAATGAGTTCGCCTATTCTTTTGACCGAAAGTGTAGGTCTTGTAGCATAGCCCTTAGAGCGCTGGATTGTGACAAGCTTCGTTTTTTCATTGATGGCTTTCTTTATTCCGTCATAGTCAAACTCACCGTCAGGCAGTAAATCAACCTGCGCATATGTGATGCCGTACTCAGCAAGTGAGCCCTTTGAAGGGCGTATGCCTATTACCTCTTCAAGTGTATCGTAAGGCTTTCCCACAGGGCTTAAAAGCTCATCGCCCGGACGCAGGTTTGACATGAGTGCAAGTGCAAGTGCATGTGTGCCACAGGTGATCTGAGGCCTTACAAGTGCATCTTCTGCGCCAAAGCAGTCTGCGTACACTCTCTCAAGTGTATCCCTTCCGAGGTCATTGTAGCCGTAGCCGCTCGATGCCTGGAAGCACTCTGCGCTCACCTTGTTTTTCTGCATGGCGGCTATGACCTTAAGCTGATTGTACTCAGCATTTGTGTCTATTTTGTCAAAACGCTCCTTAAGCTCCTTTTCTACAGAGGTTCCGAAATCCAAAACCTCCTTTGATATTCCAAGTGTCTCATACTGCCTGTAAATGGCTTCATTGGTATCTAACAAATTATAATCCTCTTTTCTGCTAAAATTTCTTGTATTTTATTTAATATTTTATTATCATCATATGAATATTCAGTTTTTTCTATCCATATGGTATCTTTTTTTCTCTCCTAAACCAGGTTAGCTGTCTCTTTGCAAAACGCCTTGACTCAAGCTTTACCTTGTCCACAGCCTCATCAAGTGAATATTCTCCATCGAGATATGCAAGGATTTCCTTATATCCTATGCCCTTCATGGATACCATATCGCTTGTACAGCCCATTGCCTTTAGCTTTTTCACCTCATTGACAAGTCCGTTTGAAACCATGATATCAACTCTCTTATCTATCCTCTCATAGAGTCTTTGTCTTACATCATCCAGTATAAAATAGGCAAAGTTGTATGGAGACTGCTTGGCTCTTTCAGTCTCATTGTGCTTTGAAATCGGCTCATGGCAGGTGTGATAGTATTCAATTGCCCTGATGACGCGCTTTACGTTATTCTCATGGATGCTCTCGTAGGATGCAGGGTCGATATCCTTAAGCTTTTCATGCAGTGCATGGTTTCCGTGCTCGTTAGCAAAGTCGTACAGGCTCTTTCTGTATTCCTCATCCACATCCTGCTTTGTGAAATCAATGTCATACAAAAAAGTGCCTGTATATAAAAGCCGGTGCCGCCGACAACTATCGGTATCTTTCCTGCTTCGTATATCTCATTAAGTGCTTTTTTGGCCATATCCTTAAAGATAAATACATTGAACTCGTCAGATGGCTCGAGCTCATCTATCAGATAGTGCTTTATGCCGTCCATCTCATCGACTGTAACCTTCGCAGAGCCTATATCCATGTATTTGTATACCTGCATGGAATCCGCGGATATTATAGCACCATTTATTTTTTTTGCAAGCTCAATCGATAGAGCTGTCTTTCCTACTGCTGTCGGTCCTGTCAGGACAATCATCGGTTTTTTTGTGTCATATTGCACCTCAGTCCAAATGTGTATGTTGTCATACGATACGTTTGAATTTCTTTTTCTATCTCATATTTGCTCATAGAGATGATGGTTGGTCTGCCGTGTGGGCAGTTGTAAGGCTTGTCGAGTGACAAAAGCTCATCTATCAGCTTATTTATCTCAGGAAGAGTAAGCTTGTCATTGCCCTTGACTGCTGCCTTGCACGACATGGATGCGACCTTTTCCGTGATGATATCAGGAGTCTGCCTGCCTGTCGCATTGGAAAAATCATCGAGCATCTCTATAAACAGATCCTTCATATCTATGTTAAACAAATTATCTGGAATTGCACTGATCATGTATTCCTTGCCGCCAAAATGCTCCACCTCATAGCCAAACTGTTCTATCTGCGGCCTGTATTTCTCAAGCATCTCACATTCCCTGGCATCAAGTGTCATGACAATCGGAGGGCTTATGCGCTGTGATGTGAAATCCTTATTGGCAAGTCTTGCCATTGTTTTTTTCATACAGCACCTTCTCATGGGCTGCATGCTGGTCTATGATATAAAGCTTGTCCTCAAACTCTATTAACCAGTATGTCTTAAAGAGCTGGCCTATGATGGAAAACTGCTTCTTTGAGCTTTCTGTAAGAAAAACCTTGTCGTAATCCCCAAGAGTCTGCTGGGTGCCGGTGACAACCTGTGCAGGTTTATACGCGGTGGAAGTCTCAGGCTTTGGTTCCACTGAATTGCCGGTATGTACAACAGGCGTCGATGCAGATGTTTTAGCTTTCTGTTGGTTTAAAGTATTTTCTGTGAGAGGCTCATTAACAGCAGGTCCTTTTACAGTGGAGCTTTTTACAGTAGCTGTCACGCTCTGTCCGTACACACTCCTTGATTCCGCTGCCCTCACCTCATTGATACGCCTCTTCTCAAACGGCTCCGGTATTGGTTCCTTATACTCATGCACTATCTTTTTAGGCGCCGGCGTACTTCTACAGGCACCTCGGGAATCATCTCCTTGTGGGATAGAATTGCATATATTGTGTCACACAATTCGACATATATCTCGTTGTTGTTGTCGAACCTAAGCTCCATCTTGGTCGGATGCACGTTGACATCCAGCTCACTAAAAAATGTAAAGTAAAGCACTGTAAACGGATACTGATGCTGCATTAGAAAGCTCTTGTAGGCCTCCTCTATTGCACGTGACAATATATTGCTCTTTACATATCTGCCGTTTATGAAATAATTCTCATAATTTCTGTTGCCCCTTGTGATAACAGGCTTTCCTATAAAGCCCTCCACCTTAAAGTATTCACATTCATGCTTCACATCAAGCAGTGATGACGATATCTCGCGTCCGAATATATGGTATATGATATCCTTTCTGTTGCCGTTTCCGGAGGTGTGAAGCTTTGTCTGGTTATTGTTTATGAACTTAAACGATATATCAGGATGTGAAAGCGCAAGCTTTTCAACCATATCGCTTATGTAGCTGCCCTCTGTCTGTGCTGTCTTTAAAAACTTACGTCTTGCCGGAACATTATAAAACAAATCCTTTACTATGAAGGTAGTACCGTCCGGAGCACCGATTTCCTCGTTTGAAAGCTCCTTCGAGCCTTCAATCACATATCTGGTGCCGGTGAGCTCATCGTAGGTTTTTGTGATAAGCTCAACGCGGGCAACGGCCGAGATGCTTGACAGCGCCTCACCTCTGAAACCGAGTGACTTTACTGTGAGTAAATCCTCTGCCGAGCGGATTTTGCTCGTGCTGTGACGGTAAAATGCAACCGCAACCTGGTCTCTTTCAATTCCGCAGCCATTGTCAGTGATACGGATGAATGAGATTCCGCCTTCCTTTATCTCGACAGTGATGGCTGTGGAGCCTGCATCTATGGCATTTTCCACCAGCTCTTTAACCACGGAGCACGGACGCTCAACAACCTCTCCTGCAGCTATTTTATCTATTGTTTCCTGATTTAATATGGCAATATTTGGCATTTTAATCCTTTCTACCAGCGGTTTTTAACCTTGTTCTGGAGCTGATACAGCTTGTTTAACGCATCAAGTGGTGTCATGTTGCCTATGTCTATGCTTCGAAGCTCATCAATTATGTCATCATCCTTAACTGTGTCGAAAAGTGAAATCTGTGTCATATCAACCTCGTCAAGATGCTCCTTTTTATGCTTGTGGCCAGTGTCAACGGATATGCTTTTTACAGTATCTGTGATATCATTTGCAAGAAGCTGTTCTGCGATTTCCTTGGCACGCTCTATGACTGAATCAGGCAGCCCTGCAAGCTTTGCTACCTGTATGCCGTAGCTTCTGTCAGCTCCGCCCTTTACGATTTTTCTTAGGAATACTATATCATCGCCCTTTTCCTTTACAGCGATGCAATAGTTGTTTACACTGTCAAGCTTGCCCTCAAGCTCTGTGAGCTCGTGATAATGCGTTGCAAAAAGCGTCTTTGCGCCGAGGAGCTTTGGATTACTTATGTGCTCTACAACTGCCCAGGCGATGCTTAGTCCGTCAAATGTACTCGTGCCTCGTCCAATCTCATCGAGAATGAGCAGGGATTTTGCGGTTGCATTTCTTAGTATATTTGCCACCTCGTTCATCTCAACCATAAATGTACTTTGTCCGCTTGCAAGGTCGTCAGATGCACCGACTCGCGTGAAGATACGGTCTACAATACCGATATTTGCAGTTTGTGCAGGTACAAAGCTTCCAATCTGTGCCATGAGAACGATAAGTGCTGTCTGTCTCATGTAGGTAGATTTACCGGCCATGTTTGGCCCTGTGATGATTGAGATTCTGTTTTTGTGCTGATCCAGATATGTATCGTTTTCTATAAACATGTCATTTGTAATCATTTTTTCAACTACAGGATGACGTCCGTTTTTTATGTCTATTATTCCGCTTTCATTTATCTTTGGCTTGCAGTAATTATTCTGGCTGGCAACAAGAGCAAGCGAAGCAAAAACATCAATCTGTGCTATAGCTCTGGCTGTTTTCTGAATCCTTGAAACATTGTCGGAAATCTGTTTTCTTACATCACGAAACAGCTCATACTCAAGTGATGTGAGCCTGTCTTCAGCTCCAAGGATGGTATCCTCAAGCTCTTTAAGCTCCGGTGTGATGTAGCGCTCTGCATTGGTGAGTGTCTGTTTCCTCACGTAATAATCCGGAACCATATCCTTGAAGGAGTTTGTGACCTCAAGGTAATATCCGAACACTTTGTTATACTTGATTCTTAAGTTTTTGATGCCTGTTTTTTCACGCTCACCGGCTTCAAGCTCTGCAAGCCATGTCTTTCCCTTGGTTTTTGCGTCTCGAAGACGGTCAACCTCCTCGTTGTAGCCAGCTTTTTATGATGTCTCCGTCGCGCTGTGAGATAGGCGGCTCATCCTCAATGGATGAAAGTAAAAGCTCATATATATCCTTAAGCTCGTCGAACTCTTCATTAATCTCATCGGTAAGCTCACACGGTATGTCTGAAAGCTGCTGCTTTATTGGTGGAAGCATTTTTAAAGAATCCCTGAAGGCAATAAGGTCGCGCGGATTGGCTGACTGGTAGGTGATTCTTGTGATGAGACGCTCAAGGTCATAAATAGGATTAAGGTATTCCCTGATCTCACCTCTTGTGATTTCGTTTGCATTAAGTGCTTCGATAGGCTTCTGGCGCTTTATTATCTCTGCCTTTTCGATAAGAGGCTGCTCGACATAGGTGCGAAGCAGTCTTGCTCCCATAGCCGTACGTGTCTTGTCGAGTACCCAAAGCAGTGAGCCTCTCTTTTGCTTTTCACGAAGGGTATCTACAAGCTCCAAATTACGTCTTGATGAGCTGTCTATTATCATATATTTGCCTATTGAGTACGGATGAAGCTCAAGTATATTGTCGAGCGAGTTCATCTGCGTCTCATAAAGGTACTTTAACAGGGCGCCGGCAGCTATGACTCCACTCTCATAATCCTCAAGTCCCAGAGCATTATTGTGTCTGTACGTGGAAATGTGAAAGCAGTGTCTCATTTGCAAGACCATCAGAAAAATACCATGAGTCGAGTGCTGAAACAGTAATTGATAATCTGTTTTTCATATCGTCAACATCTATTCCACTCATGTAGAAGGCTTCGTTGCATATGATTTCCGATGGATTAAATCTGCTCACCTCATCTAACAGCTTTCTTTCCGCATCCACCTCTGTCGTAAAAAAATCACCTGTTGTGACATCACAGGTCGCTATGCCGTATTTGTCCTCAGTGTATACAATCGACATTATGTAATTGTTTTTTGCCTCATCTAAAGAAGCCATATCAGTGTTTGTGCCAGGTGTCACAACACGGATTACCTCTCGCTTTACGATTCCCTTTGCCTGCTTTGGATCCTCCATCTGCTCACAGATAGCTACCTTGTGACCGTTTGATACGAGTCTGTTGATATATGAGTCTGCCGCGTGAAACGGTACTCCACACATAGGAGCTCTTTCTTCAAGTCCGCAGTTTTTGCCGGTGAGCGTAAGCTCAAGCTCCTTTGAAACCATTATCGCATCGTCAAAAAACATCTCATAGAAGTCTCCTAAGCGATAAAATAAAATACAATCCTTATATTGTTCTTTTTTGTCTGCAGATAATGCTGCATCATTGGTGATACTTCTGCCACGAATATTTCCTCTCTTTATGTGTATAAATATTATTCATTTGTATAAATATTATTTAAAATCCGGCCTATATTTTTTAATAATTGCTTCTGCGACCTTTATGCCGTCGATTGCCGCAGATGTAATGCCTCCCGCATAGCCTGCGCCCTCTCCGCAAGGGTATACACCCGAGATATTGCTCTCAAAGGATTCATCTCTTTTTTATGCGAAGCGGAGAAGATGTGCGTGTCTCCATACCGGACAAAATAGCATCTTTTCTGTCAAAGCCATGTATCAGATGGCCAAAATGTTCCATTCAAGCTTGAACGACTGCTCCATGTCAGCGTTCATCAGTCCATTCAGCTTTGCAAAGACGGTGTTTCCCTTTGTACAGGAGCTAAAATCACCGTATGCTGTTGTTAATCTGTCATCACAGAAATCACCGAAAAGCTGCTGTGGTATTAAACCATTGCCTCGCTTATAATTTTCTGTTTCAAGCTTTTCTTGATATCTCACTCCGGCAAGGGCATCATCTGCTCCGAAATCCTTCGGTGAAACAGATACTATGATGGCACTGTTCGCATTTTTGCTGTTTCTGTCGTGATAGCTCATACCGTTAACCACCGTGTGATTTTCGGTTGACGATGAGTTGACCACATATCCTCCCGGACACATGCAGAATGAATAGACTCCTCTGCCATTCGGAAAATTGGATGTGACCTTGTATGGGCTTGGCGGAAGTATAATTTTCTTTTGAATACCATACTGTGATTCATCTATCATGCGCTGCGGATGCTCAACGCGAAAGCCGACTGCAAAGCTTTTGCACTCCATATCAAAGCCTTTGTTGTAAAGCATATCAAATGTATCTCTGGCGCTGTGTCCGAGTGCCAGAACGCATACATCTGTCTTTATCTCACTATTACTGTTACTGTCAGAATCCGTGTAAACACTTAATAGCTTTTGGGAAACTATGTCAAGATTATTTACACAGGTGTCAAATACAAATGTAGCCCCTTTGTCAACCAAAAACTCACGCATGTTGACAATTACTTCTGAAAGCACATCAGTACCAATATGTGGCTTGTTGTCATAAAGTATGGACGGATCTGCCCCAAAGCGCACAAATGTCTCAAGCACAAGACGATTTCTGCCCGAAGGATCCTTTACGGATGTATTCAGCTTGCCGTCTGAAAAGGTTCCGGCACCGCCCTCACCAAACTGTACATTGCTTTTGGGATTAAGTATGCCGCTCTCCCAGAATTTTTGTACATCGCAAGTTCTTTTCTCAACCCGGCTGCCACGCTCGATAACTATCGGGCGAAAACCTGCCTCTGCCAATATATATGCACAAAAACAGCCCTGCAGGTCCTGCCCCTGCAATAACAGGACGTCTGTCAAGCGATATATGGCCGCATGCAGGTATCATGTACTCTTTTTCTTTATATATGAGCACAGATGAGCTGGCTGCTCTTTTTACAATTGTTTCTTCGCTATTTTTTGTATCCTCTATCTCTACAGCAACTGAATATGTATAGAACAGCTCAGGCTTTTTACGCGCGTCAAGTGATTTCTTTAATATCCGGTATGTGAAGCCTGTCTTGGCATTGAGCTTAAGCATTTTTATTATTTTCTTTTTTAATGCCTCATCACTGTGCGTGACGGGGAGCTTTATCTGGTTAATTTTAATCATTTACTGCATTTCTCCTGCTATATATCCACTTGTCCATGCCCACTGCAGATTGTAGCCACCGCATATGCCGTCCACATCAAGCAGCTCGCCGCAAAAAAGTAAAGCCCCGGATGGATTTTGGACTCCAATGTACGTACATCTATTTCCTTTGTACATATGCCGCCTGCACACACCTGTGCAAATTCGGCTCCTCTTGGCTTTTTTACCGAAACGGCTGTATGCTTTATTGAGCGGGTGAGACTTTTACAATCATCATCTGTCAACAGCCTTCCCTTTTTGTCAGGAGATACTCCTGATTTGTGTATCAGCTCAAGAAGAAGCTTATTGTTTAAAAGTCCGTTAAGCATCTCATTTAGCGAGCGGTTGTCTGTCGTTGTAATGCTTCTGTCCTTTATGTATCCGTTAAGCTCATCATCATTAAAAGCCGGCAAAAAGTCAATTATCACCTCGACTCTTTGACCTTTATCGAGGGCTCTTGACATAAAACTTGAAATCTGAAAAACCTGGGATGCCTGAGATGCCATAGTCAGCTAACTGCAGCTCCCCTGTATTTTGCTCTGTCATTTGACCGTCTATCACGGAAGCGACGGTAGCATCGCACCTGACACCTGTGATTTTTTTGAAATTAAGACCATCACAGCTAAAGCCGCAAAGCGCGGGTAATGGCTTTTGGATATGGTGTCCGAGAGCTTCTAGCTGTCGAAACAGGCTTCCGTCACTTCCAAGCTTCGGGGAAGCCGTAAGGCCACACGCTATGATAAGCCTTTTGGACTTAAAGCTGCCCTTGTCTGTTTGGATGCAGTAACCGGTCTGGTCATCTGTCTTCTTATTAGTTGCCGGATTAGCAGCAGACTTTGTGTCTTTAGTCATAATCCCTGCAGTCTTAATTTCTGTAATACTTATGCCTGTTTTCACATCCACATGAAGCCTCATAAGCTCCATGCGAAAGGCTGCCACAACAGATGCAGCCTGCCTTGAATTTGGATAAATGTAGCCGGCATTGTCATATGCAGGTATTCCAAGTTCTTTAAAAAAACGTATTGTGTCTGCATAATTAAATTGCGACAACCCGTTGTTAATCAGCGCTTTACTGCCGTGAAACTTATTTACAGACATATCAGTGTTTGTGAAATTACATCTGCCGTTTCCTGTTGCAAGTATTTTCTTTCCTATATCATCCTTGTGCTCTAAAAAAAGTGCCACGCGTGCTCCCTTTGATGCAGCAGTTGCTGCCGCCATCAGCCCGGATGCACCGGCACCTATTATAATTACATCGTACATATTCTTTCCCCTAACTGATTTATTTTAACATTAACTTGAATAGCTTTCAAGAAAATCGTACAAATCAGTTTCGTTAAAAAAGTAGAGTCCATTTGTAACCTTATTTTTTTTTGCTTCATCTGGCAGTTCTTCAAAATACACGCCTGTGTCAAAGTATTTTTCACTTGCAGTGGCGTTGTATACAGACAGCATTCGGAGTCATTTTTGATGCAGTATTTTGCATTCTTAGCCTCATTTGATGTCAGAAGGCTTTCTTTTTCATTTTTTTTTCTTCTTTATCATTTTCATTGCTTTGTGCAATTATCGCAGCCTTGTCTGCAGCTCTTTGCGTATTGATTTTTTCTATCATAACAAGTGCAAGAAGAATTACAACAATAGTTAAAAACAGATACTGATTTTGCTTTTCATATTATCACCTCAAAATCAGTATCTGTAAATTTTTGTTATTTATTCAATTTTATAATAAATGACATTTTTTTTGCCACTTTTATGATAAGTGTGCCCTTTGGAAAATGTCTAAGCTCATCCTCAGTCAGTCCCTTGAGTAAAAGCAGCGCCACTGCATATGAGATAACCGCAATGATTGCAGCAAGAATGAAGGCGATAATCTCAATATGACAGGCCTTGTAAAGTATAAAGTATACTATATACGAAATAACTCCCATTATGAGCGAGCTGATGGCCGGTATGATAAAGGTCTTTTTTATTTCCTGCTTAAAGCCGCTGTACTTCTTTAAAGCCATGCTGTTCATAAAGCACATGAGCAATGCAAAAAACGTATTGGCAAGCACAACTGCATGTATATTGAGCCTGAATATGAGCATAAGCAGTATGAGTACTATGACATGCGCTACAATGGATATCGCAGCGTTGATTACCGGAATCTTTGAGCCTGTCAATTCCCTGCAGCAGTCCGTTTGACAGAGTGGAAAGCGAGTAAAATACTACCGCAACCGCACCGACATACATCATAAGTGATGCCTCAGCATTTGTTGCACGGGTGCTTGAGAACAGTATATTAAATATTGGCAGTCCAAACACGGCAAGCCCTACTGCACATGGGAATGCGACAACCATGATAAAGCGTGTGGAAAGATTAATCTGTCCTCTCACTGCCTCCATATCGTCCCTGTGATATGCGCCTGTAAGCACCGGCACGAAGGATGCTGCCATAGCTGATGCTATGGATATAGGCACATTGATTAAAAGCTTGTACTTTCCGGTGTATACACCCCACCATACGTCTATATCATTCTGAGTGTATCCCTGAAGCAGTGCAACCTGCTTGAAAATACCCTGGTCTATTATACCACTGATATTGTATATAGTAGTACTTAAAAGGACCGGAATAACCGTAATTACAAGAATCTTCATTGTGTAGCCAAATGAGCTCACCCTGACATTTCGTTCTCTTTTCATCTGCCTCTTGAACACCTTCATATAGATGGCAAAGATAAATACTACAAATAAAAGAGCCGCTACAGAGCCAAGCACTGTTCCAAGTGTACCACCGGCTGCACCATATGCTGCGGCATAGTGCTCCTTGTCACCAAGTACTGCACCAATTCTTGTACCTGTACGGTATAGCACATATGCAGCCCATACACTGACTATGGCATTTACTATCTGCTCTATTATTTGTGAGACGGCACTCGGCATCATAGTACCCAGTCCCTGGAAAAAGCCTCTGATGACGCCGAGTACTGCAACTACCAAAAGCCCTGGAGCCAGTACTCTTAAAGGCAAAAATACTGTATGGTGTGTTAAGAAGCGTTGTTGCAAAAAAAAAATTGCCACCAAAAAACAGTATGAGTGCCACTGTTGTGCCACTGATGGTTGCAAAAAGCAGAGCACACTTCAGTATCTGATACGTCGCAGTCCGCCTTTTTTTTTGCCATCTGGGCTGAAACCATCTTTGATACGGCAAGTGGTAAGCTGTATGATGATATAATCAGCATGACATTATATATTTCAAAAGCTGTGGAATAATAGCCGATTCCGATATCGCCCAATATACGCTGCATCGGTATGCGATATATGAGTCCTATTATTCTGCTTATTATAGATGCTACGGCAAGTATAGAGCCCTGTACTAAGGCATTGCTTGCCCCGTTATTTTTTTTAGACATTTATAAAATCCTCTGTTTCAATTGATAACCAGCTTAAATATTAGCGTGTTATACCTAAAGCGTCAAGTATTTTTCTCTGGTGCTCTTCCATTACGGCCGCCTCATCAGCCTCCATGTGGTCATATCCGAACAGATGAAGCATGCTGTGTGTAATCAGAAAGGCAAACTCTCTTTTTTTCGCTGTGTCCGTATTCTACGGCCTGCTCCTTTACCTTGTCAACTGATATGATTATGTCGCCCAGCATGACCTCTCCGTATCAGGATTGAAATCATCCTCATTCTCATTTGAAAGGAAAGAAAAATCTTCGGGTTTTTCATATGAAAGCATCGGAAAAGATAATACATCTGTGGGCCTGTCTATCTGTCTGTACTCCTTATTGATGGCATGTATCCCTTCATTGTCTGTCAGTGTCAAATTAACCTCCGCCTCATACGGAAAGCTCTCGTGCTCAAGTGAAGCAGAAACAACAGCTTCTGCGACCTTTTCATAATCAAAATTAAAATTGCATTCTACTTCTTTTTCGATAAAAAAAACTCATTTAAGCAGCTCCTCCTTTGTAAGATAGTCTCGTATTTTTAAAAAGTGATTCATGGAAAGCCCTGATTCATCATACATTCCTGAGCTTGACAGCTCATTTATTGCTCTTCCTCTGCTTTCTTGCAGTCTTTGCAGTCTGCTTATTTTCATAATCATCATATGCCTGAACGATTTTTTTGTACAAGCGGATGACGCACGACATCCTTGCTTGTCAGATTGCATATGCCTATATCATCTATGTTTTTAAGCACCCTAAGTGCCACATCAAGCCCTGATTTTGCTCCCGGTGCAAGATCCTTTTGTGTCGCATCACCTGTCACGACAACCTTTGAGCCAAAGCCGATTCGTGTAAGAAACATCTTCATCTGTGCAGGTGTTGTATTCTGTGCCTCATCAAGTATGATAAATGCATTGTCAAGTGTACGGCCTCTCATGTATGCAAGAGGAGCCACCTCAATAAGGCCCTTTTCCATGTTGCGCTGGAAGCTCTCAGCTCCCATTATCTGATAAAGAGCATCGTACAACGGTCTCAAATATGGGTCAATCTTGCTCTGCAGATCTCCCGGCAGAAAGCCAAGCTTCTCGCCTGCTTCAATCGCAGGACGTGTCAGGATAATACGGCCCACCTGCTCATTTTTAAAAGCTGTTATAGCCATTGCCATGGCAAGATAGGTCTTTCCTGTTCCGGCAGGACCCATGCCAAACACAATCATCTTTTCCTGATTGCGTCGACATATTCCTTCTGGCCTATGGTTTTTGGCTTTACAGGCTTGCCATTTATTGTGTGACAAATGATATCCTTGTCAATCTCAACAATCTCACTGCCTCTATGCTCCTCTAAAAGTGCAAGTGCATAGTTTACGTTCTGCTCTGTAATGACGTTGCCTCTCTCAGCCAGCGCAATGAGCTGCTCGAACACCTCTTTTGCCCCATCAATATTTCCCTTGCGCTCCGATAATCTTTAAGGAATCATCTCTTAAGACAAGCGTTACGTGCAGTGTGCGCTCTATTTTCTTGGCGAATGCATCAAACTGCCCAAAAACGTTTGGAATATATTCACCCGGTATTTTTATAGATACTTCATTTAAACTCATTAGCTCATGTGCCTTTCAATCAAAATATTTTCCATTATAACATAAAAATAAAATTTGTCATAATTTACCTATAATTAATTCCCTCTGATATATCAATTTTCATGGTGTATTTTTTTCTATGTATATACTGCACCACGTGATATCGGGATATTTTTCCTCAAGCTTCTTTTCAAGGATGCTGTAATCTGCTCTCTTGTGGCTGCCTATTGTTACATTTTCACTCTCCATAAAGGAGATGACCGACTCATCATACGTGAAACGGTTTCCTTCAGGCACAATGTGCCAGATTCTTGTGCAGATGAGTGCATGTATACAAAAAACGCCGATAATTGCAGCCTGTAATAATACGTATTTTATATAGAAATGCTCTTATCGCAAAGTATCCCTGTCTTTTTACCACGAGAAGCCTTGTATGTGTCTTTTTCAGGTGCGGCTTCATTAGAAAAATATCTTCTGTACTACAGCAGGCCTCATATTCCTTTGGACTTACATATTTAAGGTTCCATATTTTTATATGGTTTGCCGTGCACAGATTTATGAAGCGCCTGATATTGCAGCCTGTTAGCCTTACTGTTGCATAAGCTTTAATACTCATATATAACACCCTTTAAATGATCGTATTATTATTAAATCCTTTGTAAATTCCTTGATTTCAAGGCGGCTGCCGGATATTTTTATGGTACTGTCTGCTGCCCTTACAGTTACGGCCTTGTCCGAAAATGACAGAATACCCTTGTGGTTTTCTATAGTCAACTCATTATAACCATATGCTGTTACAATTGGAAGCCCTAGCACTATGTCCTTTGGAAGCTCGAACGAATCAGTTACTTTTTGCATCTTCATATATTAACATATGTTTATTTAGGCTGAATTATGCCGGTTATTTGTGGTACGGCTCATTATTGCTGATGCGAAATGACCTGTAAATCTGCTCCAGTAAAATTACGCGCATGAGCTGATGAGGGAATGTCATTTTAGAAAATGAAAGCTTATAGTCAGCGCACTTTAATACATCATCGGACAGCCCCAGAGAGCCTCCTATTACAAAAACAAGATGACTTTTGCCGCCTATCATAAGCTTATCCATCTTCTGTGACAGCTCAACCGAATCAAGCTGTTTTCCATCTATCGCCAGACAAAATACATATGCATCATCTTTTATATTTTTAAGAAGCCTCTCACCTTCTTTATTTTTTACGGTGTCTATCTCTGTCTGTGTGGCCTGCTCGCTTGTCTTTTCATCGGAAACCTCAATGATTTCAAGCTTACAGTAACGGCTTAGGCGCTTTGAGTACTCAGCAATCGCATCTCTGTAAAATTTTTCTTTAACTTTTCCTACACATAATATTGTAATTTTCATCGTTTCATTATAACATATAACTATAATTAAACAATATGGAGGCCGTATGAAAATATACGTTGATGAACAAAAACGATACGAGGATACAAAAGCAACCGGACAGTGCTTCACCGCAGTCGGTGCGATGCGATAGGGCTTATTGCTATTGTGCTGCTTGATACAGGAGTTATAAAGCTTGCCGCTTTAGACTCGGTAAACAAGCTCATGGTTTCTATCGTAATGGGGCTTGTTTTCTTGATATTTTTTATCATAGGAATGAAGTCATTTATGGAGCTAAAAGACATTTCAAAAAAATTGATCTGAATAATTCCCTCGAAAAGGAAATCATGGAATACGTGACCGTCACTCATAGGGACGAGCTTATGACTTTAGCGTCATCGGGTGAAAAAGGAGATGCCTGCTCAGGTGATTTATACTACAAAAGAGCTGAGCTTATCACATCAGTCATTACTGAAAAATACAGCCTGCTTGAGGAAAGCTTCCTCGATCATATGGTTGAAGAAATTTATTCTAAAATTTATAGTGATATTGTCGAAGAATAGTGCTATAATAATAACAATTTATTTTTTATGAGGTGAACAAAATGAAAGAACTGCAAGATCGAATTCTCAAGGATGGCCAGGTAATTGGCACAAACATCTTAAAGGTCAACAAATTTATCAACCATCAGGTAGATCCGGTGCTTATGGAGCACATCGGTGAGGATTTCGCAAATCACTTTGCCGGTAAGGGAATCACAAAGGTTGTCACAATAGAGAGCTCAGGAATTGCTCCTGCACTTATGGCAGCAGCCAAGATGAATGTACCGCTTGTTATTTTAAAGAAGCAGCCTTCAAAGACATTACATAATGATTTATATCAGACACAGGTTACTTCATTTACAACAGAGAAGAGCTATGAGCTTACACTCTCACGCGATGTAATCTCAGAGGATGACAATATTCTTTTGATTGATGATTTCATGGCTGACGGAGAGGCTGCTACAGGTGCCATCAGACTTCTTCGCATGGCTCACGCTACAGTTGCCGGTATAGGAATCCTTATTGAGAAGTCATTCCAGCCTGGCAGAAGAAAGATCAACGAGCAGGGCTATGAGGTTTACTCACTTGCACGTATCAAGTACATGGATGAGTATCAGATAGATTTTATTGAAGAAAATTAAAATAAGATTTAATATTTAAAATCAATACATATTATACGCAAAATCCACTACCCTATTTACAGATTTATGAGTCTGTCATTGAGTAGTGGATTTTTATATATTGTTAAAGTATATGTTTTATGCTAAACTGCTGGATTATGCTCCGAAATCGAAAAGTGAAAGCTGGTTTGACTCCGGCAGTGAACCAAGCAGTCCCAAATCTGACATGAGGTCTACGGCTGTTCGCGATACATGAGTTCTCTCCCTGAAATCATCCTTTGAGAGGAATGGTCCATCCTTTGCCGCTTCCGAAATATAAATAGCGGCATTGTCGCCTAGTCCGTCAATACTGTTTATGGCCGGCATGAGCTTACCGTCAATTATCTGGAAACGGTTAGGGTGAGCCCTGTATATATCAAGAGGCATGAAATCAAAGCCTCTGGCATACATCTCCTGTACGATACGCATGTCCTTAAATACATCCTGCTCCTTGTTTGACAGCGTGTCTTTTCTTTTCTTATAGTCCTTCATGTAGTTTTCGAGTCGGTCCTTTCCCTGACACATAAGCTCATATGAAAAGCCTGTGGCACGGATTGAAAAGTATGCTGCGTAGTATGCAAGAGGATAGAAAACCTTACAGTAGGCGATTCTCCATGCCATCATAACATACGCTGCAGCATGTGCCTTAGGGAACATGTACTTGATTTTCTCGCATGACCAGATATACCAGTCAGGCACACCGTGTGCTTTCATATCCTCCTTCCACTGTGGCCACTGAGGGCATTTGCCCTTGGCAATAATGCCCTTTCGCACCTTTCTCCATGATGTTGAAGGCTTCCTCAGATTCAAGTCCCATGGAAATCAGATATGTCATAATATCATCTCTGGTACAGATACAGGTTGAAATGGTAGCTGTGCCTTCTTCGATAAGAGTCTGTGCATTGCCAAGCCATACGTCGGTACCGTGTGATAATCCGGCGATACGAATGAGGTCAGAAAACTCCTTTGGCTTTGTATCAAGGAGCATGCCCATGGCAAAATCGGTACCAAACTCCGGTATACCTAAAGCTCCAAGCGGACATCCATCGATATCCTCAGGCTCTATGCCTAAAGCGGAGGTGTTCTGAAACAGTGACATGACAGCCTTGTCGTCAAGCGGAATCTTTGTTGGGTCAACACCTGTCAGATCCTGCAGCATACGAATCATGGTAGGATCATCGTGTCCGAGTATATCGAGCTTTAACAGGTTGTGGTCGATTGAATGGTAGTCAAAATGCGTTGTCGTGATGTCAACGGTCATATCATTCGCAGGATGCTGTACAGGAGTAAAGGTATTAATCTCCTCACCCATCGGCAGCACAACTATACCACCCGGATGCTGTCCCGTAGTACGTCGAACACCGACACAGCCCTGCACTATCCTGTCTATCTCGCAGTTTCGCTTTCTGACACCGCGCTCCTCATAATAGTTTTTAATGTATCCAAATGCGGTCTTGTCTGCAAGTGTGCCTATGGTTCCGGCTTTAAAGGTCTGGCCCTCTCCGAAAATAACCTCGGTATATTTGTGTGCCTTTGACTGGTACTCACCGGAGAAGTTCAGATCGATATCCGGCTCCTTGTTTCCCTTGAAACCGAGGAAGGTTTCAAACGGAATATCAAAGCCCTCCTTGCTTAAAGGTCTGCCGCACTTTGGACAGAGCTTATCCGGCATATCACAGCCACCACGGCCTGAAAATGCCTGTACCTCTGGTGAATCAAAATCACTGTATTTGCAGTGTGTACACAAATAGTGAGCATGCAGCGGATTAACCTCTGTGATACCTGACATGGTTGCAACAAATGAGCTTCCTACGGCGCCTCGCGAGCCAACCAGGTAGCCGTCCTCATTTGATTTCCACACAAGATTCTGTGCGATGATGTACATTACGGCATAGCCGTTTGAAATAATAGAGTTGAGCTCTCTGTCAAGCCTTTCCTTAACTATAGGCGGCAGCGGATCTCCGTACATCCTGTTTGCCTTGTTATAGCAGATTTCACGAAGCATGCCGTCAGAGTTTTCGATAACCGGCGGACATTTATCAGGTCTGACCGGTGAGATACGCTCACACATGTCTGCTATCTTATTGGTATTGGTGATGACTACCTCCTCAGCCTTTTTGCTTCCGAGATATTCAAACTCCTCCAGCATTTCTTCTGTGGTCCTTAAGTAAAGCGGAGCCTGCTCATCTGCATCCTTAAAGCCCTTACCGGCCATGATAATACGACGGTATATCTCGTCCTCGGGATTTAAGAAATGTACGTCACAGGTTGCAACAACCAGCTTTCCAAATTCCTCTCCAAGCTTTACGATTCGCTTATTTATATCGATAAGGTCATCGTTTGAAGCAATATCGGAATCCTCGTCACGTATCATAAATGCGTTGTTGCCAAGAGGCTGTATCTCCAGGTAATCATAGAAATTCACAAGTCTTGTGATTTCCTCCTGTGGTCTTCCGTTTAAAATAGCCCTGTAAAGCTCTCCTGCCTCACAGGCTGAGCCTATTAAAAGCCCATCACGATACTTGTTAAACTCTGATTTTGGTATTCGTGGTCTCTTATTATAATATTTGATGTGTGACAGCGATAAGCCTGTAGAGATTGGTACGCCCCTGGTCACAGGTTGCAAGAATGATGGCATGGTATGTAGGCATCTTCCTTATCATCTCAACAGATGATTTTGCCAGGGCATTTACCTCATCTAAGCTTGATATGCCCCTGTCCTTTAGCTTTTCTATGAATTTGACAAATATCTCTGCGGTACATGCGGCATCATCCACCGCTCTGTGATGATGGTCAAGCGAGATGTTTAGAGCCTTGGCCACTGTATCCAGCTTAAATCTGTTTAGCTGTGGCAGAAGCACTCTCGCAAGAGCCACCGTGTCCACAATTGTAGGATTACACTCCATGCCAAGCAGCGCGCAGTTTCGCTTTATAAAGCTCATATCAAAGTCAGCGTTGTGGGCGACCATGATGCAGTCCTTGCAAAACTCCATAAACTGTGGCAGTATGACATCCACTGTTGGCGATGTGATAACCATATCATCCCTTATCGAGGTGAGCTCCTCAATCCTGAACGGAATAGGTACCTCAGGGTTTATAAATGTGGAATAGCGGTCTACAATCTCTCCACCGATGACCTTCACCGCACCTATTTCTATGATTTTATTCTTTTCCGGAGAAAAGCCTGTTGTCTCTATATCAAATACCACGTACTTGTCATCCAGCGACTGACCGGCTGCATTCTCCACAATATCCTTTGTATCATCGACCAGATATGCTTCCACACCGTAAATGACCTTGAATTTGTCATCCACAGTATGGTTAGCGTCAGGGAATGCCTGCACATCACCGTGGTCCGTAATAGCAATGGCCTTGTGCCCCCAGCGCATGGCACACTTCACAATATCCTTTACGTCAGACACGCCATCCATGTCACTCATCTTGGTGTGACAGTGAAGCTCAACACGTTTTTTTCGGCAGCAGTATCCTCCCTCTTTGATGTAAAAGTCAGGTATCTTTTTAAGTCCGACTATTGAGCTTATTGACAAATCACTGTCATATTTATCTACAGTCACAACTCCCTTTGCCTTAACAAAGTTGCCCGGGGCAATATATGCAAGAATATCTGCTACGTCATCATTTCTGGCAAAGAGCTTGAGCATGATGGTGTCTGTGAAATCAGTGACCGCAAACATAATGATGGTCTTTTCGTTTCTGATTTCGCGGGATTCAACCGTAAGAATCTTGCCCTTTATTGTAACCTCACCGATAGGACCGTCAATCTTTTCAATGGACATCTCTTCATCATCAAAGCTTCTTCCGTACACGATATCAGGGTCATTGTCATATTTGCGCCTGAACTCTCCCTTGCGCTCGAACTTTTTCTCGAACGTCTTTTCAAACTTCTTCTCAGGCTTTTTATCAGTGCCAGCCTGAATTATTCCTTGAATTGCTGTCAGAGTCTGTTTTTGCCTCTTTTTTTCCTGTTTGAAACTTTAGTTGCCTCAGTTTTACTATCATTTATTGTATCCGGATGCATTATCACTGCCTCCTACAAACATTGCACCGTCATCGACAGCCACTTTAGCATCTTCATCATCGTCAGCTTTTGCCATGGCAAATTTAGTGCGGGCGACAATATTTTGCACCTCCTGCTCAATCTGCTTGTCAGCATTCTGACGGTATTTGCTGATTTTTGGTTTTTCGTACTGCAGATTAACGATAAAATCCATCCCACAGCGCTCGCAGAACACCTTCTCAAGAAATTCTATGACCGAATTGCCTCTGGTCTTTGCGATTATTGTCTCCTCAAGTGTGACTGTGACATGTGTATCGTCGGTAAAGCTCCACTTTGAGGTTCGCAGCAGATTGTACAAAAGTACACTGTGACTGTTTATTTCGTCAAGAATACTGTCAAAATAGACATCAAAAAGAGTCTTCGGTGTGTACTGCGAAGACAACTCGTAAGACTCTATAATTTTTACTGTAATATCTTTACTTTTTAAATATCTGTTTTTTATGCTTTCCTCAAGCTTCCAGATATTTTTTTTGAAAATAAGGCGTTTTGCTTTTACATATATTTTGTAAAAATCTCTTGCATGGTTTACGGAAATTCTGGTGACATCAGCATTCTCCAGCAGATTCTCCATATCCTTGTCCAGCTTAAGTGTAGGGAAAACTTCCTTAAATGTTTTTGTCAAAATTATTCACCCCAATGGTCAAGCTCATATTTCAATGCACCCAACAGCTCGCTCTCAGGCACCTTTTTAAATACCTCACCGTGCTTTATGATAAGACCCTCGCCGATTCCGCCGGCTACGCCAAGATCTGCTTCCTTTGCTTCACCCGGTCCGTTTACCACACAGCCCATGACAGCAACCTTTATGTCAAGGTCATATCCTGAAACCATTGTCTCCACCTGATCTGCAAGCCCGATAAGATCTATCTGTGTGCGGCCGCAGGTAGGACATGAAACAACCTCTATGCCACCCTTTCTAAGACCCAGAGTTCTTAAAATGAGCTTGGCAGACTTTATTTCCTCGAGAGGACTTCCAGTGAGAGACACACGTATTGTATCACCGATGCCCTGGTTTAGTATCAGTCCAAGTCCGATAGCAGACTTTATATTGCCGCTTATTATTGTACCTGCCTCTGTGATACCCACATGGAGCGGATGATTGGTTTTATCTGAAATAAGCTCATGTGCTTTAACACACATCATGACATCTGATGATTTGATGCTTATGACAAGATTGTCATACCCCATATCCTCTATGAGCTTTACCTTGTCCAAAGCGCTCTCCACAAGTCCCTCTGCTGTCACACCATGATATTTCTCTACCAGGTCTTTTTCAAGAGAGCCACTGTTTACACCGACGCGGATAGGAATATTTCTCTCCTTTGCTACATCCACGACAGCCTTTACCCTTTCAGCGCTTCCTATGTTGCCGGGATTGATTCGGATTTTGTCGGCTCCGTTTTCAATCGCAGCTATTGCAAGCTTGTAATCAAAGTGTATATCCGCAACAAGCGGTATGCTGATTTGTTTCTTAATCTCCTTAAGTGCCCTTGCAGCCTCCATCGTAGGCACAGCACATCGGATTATATCACAGCCTAAGTCTGTCAGCGCGTTTATCTGCGCAACTGTGTCAGCTACATTCTCAGTCTTTGTATTTGTCATTGACTGTATGAGAATCGGGTTTCCTCCACCGATTACTTTATTTCCGATTTTTACTATTTTTGTCTCCATGTGTATATCTCCAATCTGTTATAAAATCAGACTATTAGATTTCTGATATCATTGAACATGACAACAACCATCAGAAGAAGTAAAAGCACTATGCCAACGAGATGCACATAGCCCTCCTTCTCAGGGTCTACTCTCTTTCTTCTTATGGCTTCAACTATCAAAAATACAAGTCTGCCACCATCAAGTGCCGGCAGTGGCAGCAGGTTCATCACACCGAGGTTTGCAGAAATCAGCACGCCCCAGTTTAGCATATTTAATATGCCAAGCCATACTCCGGACATAGAAACTGCCTGCTCATAGGTGTCTCCCATGTTTTTTACAATGCCGACAGGTCCGCTTAAGTTATTTACAGATGCAGCCCCGGTACAGAGCATTTTAAGCCCCTCTATTGTCGTATAGATGTTGTATTTCACCTCGTAGCAGCTATAAAGCAGCGCCTTTCCCAAGCCGGGCTTTGTACGCTCTCCCGACACGTTAAAGCCGTACAGATACCTCTTTGTTGTCTCGTCATATTTAGGCTTCAATGTGGTGGTGTGCCTTTTGCCATCCCTAAGGTAGGTCACATCAACTGTTTCACCTTCGTGAAGCATCGAGTAGAGGCTTATCTCGCGGTAAAAGTGTATATTCGTATTGTTCAGCTTTACAATCTCATCACCGGCCTTGATACCGGCCTCCTCAGCCGCATAACCCTCAATAACACCGGCAAGCTTTGGACTGTCATAGCCTACAGAGCAGATGATAATGAGAGCAAAAAGAAATGCCATGATAAAATTAAAAAACGGCCCCTGCGAATACAACGCTTATGCGTGCCCACACGGATTTGTTGTTAAATGCCCTGTCATCACCTGAGCTTTCATCCTCGCCCTCCATGATACACGCTCCGCCAAACGGAAGAAGCTTTATGGAGTATTTGGTCTCTCCACGCTGCACTCCAAAAAAGAGTCGGTCCAAGTCCAAGACAAAATTCATTGACCTTTATGCCATTTGCTTTAGCAAGCCAGAAATGTCCGAGCTCGTGAAAAATTACTATGATGCTGAATAATATGATTGCAATAATAATACTAATAATGTTCAAAATTACCACCTTTTACTGATATAGTCATATGCGCACTGCTCTGTATCAAGTATCTCATCCACTGAAGGATTTTCAATAAATGATGCATTCTCCATACATGCCTCGATTATATCGATTATTTCCAGATATTTAATCTTTTTTATTCAAAAACAGTGCCACTGCTCTCTCGTTTGCAGCATTGAAGGCCGTAGGAATATTACCTCCTGCCCTTGCAGCCTTCATGGCGAGAGCAAGCCCTTTAAAGGTATCAAGATCCGGGACCTCAAAGGTCAGATCCTTAAGCTTAAAGAGATCAAGCCTGTCACCTGAAAGAGCCGGTCTGCTTGGATAATACAGTGCATACTGTATAGGTAGACGCATATCCGCAGTTCCAAGCTGTGCTATAACTGCTCCATCCGCATATTCAACAGCCGAGTGAATGACACTCTGAGGATGCACTACAACCTGAATCTGCGACAAATCGACATCAAAAAGCCATTTTGCTTCAATCACCTCAAGCCCCTTTATTGACCATGGTTGATGAATCAATAGTGATTTTTTGACCCATTGACCAGTTAGGATGCTTTAGTGCGTCCTCCACCCTTATACCTTCAAGCTCAGAGAGCTTTCTGCCTCTGAACGGACCTCCGGATGCTGTCAGAAGAATTTTTTTAATCGGATTCATAGAATTTCCCTGCAGTGACTGGAAGATGGCACTGTGCTCACTATCCACCGGAAGAATGGACACACCATATTCCTTTGCGAGCGGTATTATGATATGTCCTGCTGTAACGAGAGTCTCCTTATTTGCGAGTGCGATGGTCTTTTTTGCCTTGATTGCGGCAATTGTAGGACGAATGCCAAGCATACCGACAATTGCAGTTACAACTATATCGCAAGGCTCAATGGTGGCACATCTAATGAGACCGTCCATGCCATAGCCTACTTCGATATCAGTATCCGCAAGGCTTGTGCGAAGCTTTTTGGCATCGTTTTCATCACTTACACTGACAAACTGTGGCTTAAATTCCCTTGCCTGTTTCTCTATAAGGGAGAGATTTCTGCCACAGGAAAGTGCCACAACCTGCATATCACCATGCTCTCTTATCACATCAAGTGTTTGTGTTCCGATAGAGCCGGTTGAACCAAGTATTGATATTTTTTTCATGATAATTCCTCGATTTATATTTTTCTCAGTGGTTCTGAATAGTTACCTTAGCTTTTTGTTTTCAATGGTTCTTAAATGTTACTTTTTAACTTAAAAAGAAGCTAGCCAGATAATAAATGATTGGTGCTGTGATAATCATGCTGTCAAAGCGGTCTAAAATACCACCATGTCCGGGTATCAGATGTCCGTAATCCTTGATATCATAATTACGCTTTATGGCTGATGCGCACAAATCTCCAACCATTGAAATAAGGCCCTGCAACAGCAGCTATAACAGCAAGTATAGCAATCTCTGTGCCGTCTATATTCATATGATTTCTGAATATAAAGCAGTATAATGCTGTAAGAAGCGCACTGCCGAGTACACCACCTACTGCACCCTCTATAGACTTCTTTGGTGAAAGCTTTGGTGCCATTTTGTGCTTTCCAATCAGCACTCCGACGCAGTAGGCACATGTATCACAGCCCCAAGAGCATAAAAAATACCAAGAAGGCAAGGTAAAGTCCGTTGTTGAGTGTACGTATCTGGTAGACATATGAAAGCATTGTTCCTACATAAAACATACCAAAAAAGGCTGCCATGAGCTGCTTTGCATCATATTTCGGGTATGACAGCACATACACGAACATCAGTACGATAAGAAAGCCCATGAAAAGCATCATTACATCAGGTATGAAGCTCCACCTTAAGTTGATGTAAAATAAAATCAAAGCAATATACGGTACAACCGATAAGAGCGATTTTTCAAATTTAAACACCCTGAAAAGCTCAAACATACCTATACACGAAATCAGAAGTGTTGAAAAAAGAAGCACCTCGTTTCCTGTTACTATAAGAAATATAGCGGCAATTACAAGAACTATACCACTAAGCAGTCTTGTCTTAAACATTATTTATCCTCCGTGTCGTTCGTTTCTTTTAATCCACCAAAGCGACGGTCTCTTTTATTATATGCATCTATAGCCTTTTTGAGTTCATTTTTATCAAATGCAGGCCACGGAACATCTGTAAAATAAAACTCAGCGTATGCAAGCTGCCAGAGCAGGTAGTTTGACAGGCGCTGCTCACCACTTGTGCGGATGAGTAAATCTGGATCCGGAAGCTCTTTTGTATCAAGATATGATGAGAAGGTATCTGCATCTATATCGTCAGCTGAAAGCTTTCCGGCATCATGGTCAGCTATCATATGCTTTACAGCACGTATCATCTCATCTCGGCTTCCGTAATTAATTGCAATTGTCAGGTTAAGACCCGTATTTAGTGATGAAACTTCTTCAAGGTTTCTTATTTTCTCCTGAAAATTCTCTGAAAGCCTGCTTATCTCACCAATTACGCGCACACGCATATTGTTTTTATTGGCAGTCTTTATGCAGTTTTTAAGATAGCTTTCAAGAAGCTTCATTAGTGCAGCTACCTCAGACTCAGGGCGGTTCCAGTTTTCAGTGGAAAAGGCATAAAGTGTCAGATATTTAACGACGAGGTCCTTTGCAGCCTTACATATATTCTCAACATTTTTGGCTCCTACTGTATGACCGTAGTTTCTTGGCATACCCTTACTTTTTGGCCCAGCGGCCGTTTCCGTCCAGAATGATTGCTATATGTTCCGGAGTACATATTTTATTTCCTTTCATTTATGCATATTATATATTTACAATCATGACGCATCATTTATTTGCTGGTCACACAGTTAAGTGTGAACAGTAAAAACGGGAATAAGCAAATAAGGGACACGAATAACATGTCCCTTGTTTGTATACGTGATATAAATACTATACAGTAAGTATCTCTTTACATTTTGCATCAACCGCAGCGTCAACCTTTGCGACAAACTTGTCGGTAAGCTTTTGAGCGTCATCCTCGAGGCCTTTAATCTCATCCTCTGAAATGCCTTCCTCTTTGCCGGTCTTCTTGATGCTGTCGATTGCATCCCTTCTGATATTGCGGACAGCAACCTTAGCTTCTTCGCCCTTTTTCTTGATGTCCTTTGCAAGATCTTTACGTCTCTCCTCTGTGAGCTCAGGGAAAACAAGTCTGATAAGCTTTCCGTCGTTTGTAGGATTAATTCCGATGTCAGAGCAGTTTATTGCTTTCTCAATCTCCTTAACCATAGAAGCCTCCCATGGCTGAATCTGAATCATTCTAGGCTCTGGAACACTTACATTGGCTACACTCTGAATTGGTGAAGGGTGCCGTAATAATCTACACGAAGCTTGTCAAGGATATGTGGATTGGCTCTTCCTGCACGGATGCCTGCATACTCTTCCTCGAGATTATTTAATGTTTTTTCCATTTTATCCTGGAAAGGGTTTAATCTTGAATCCATATTATCCTCCTGATATGCATTATATGCAATTTACTATACAGTAACCTTTGTACCGTTGAATTTGCCTGTAAGAGCATTTACAATGCTGTTTTCCTCATTGAGTCCGAATACATACATAGGCATCTTGTTCTCAAGGCACATGATAGACGCTGTGAGATCAACTACTGCGAGCTTCTTCTCAACAACCTCTTCGATTGAAAGCTCATCATACTTTTTGCAGCAGGATTGGTCTTTGGATCACTGTCATATACTCCGTCAATTGCCTTTGGCAAGGTAAATACCATCTGCCTCAATCTCAATTGCACGAAGCACTGTGGCTGTATCTGTTGAGAAATAAGGATGGCCTGTACCACCTGCAAAGAAAACAACCATATCATGTGCGAAATACTTGTTTGCTCTGTCCTTTGAGAACAGCTTTGTCATGTTGCCGCACTCAAACGGAGTAAGAACAGCTGTCTTCATTCCGACATATCTGAAAATCTCAGATACATAAATGCAGTTCATAACTGTAGCAAGCATACCAATCTGGTCAGCCTTTGTGCGGTCGATGGTCTCACTTGTTCTGCCTCTCCAAAAGTTTCCGCCACCGATAACAATACCTCGAAAACCTGTGTACCTTTATCAACAATTTGTTTAACCCAGTTCCTGTTGAAACAATTTCACCCTCAACCTTAGCTACATCAGCGAAAAACTCTGATGAATTTGTGTTGCCGTTGACTGTTCCTGTAACAACAATCTTGCCGTTACACATTACATTTCCGTTGATGGTTCCCTGAATATCAAATGATCCTGATGACTGTAAATCTCCTGTGAGTACAGTACTTGCTGTGATGACTGATGTTTCGTCCTGTACATCTCCTGATAAAACGTTATTGTTTACTGGCTGTGTATTTACTGGCTGTGGTATATCATTCATTTGTGGTATCTGCTCCTCTTTTTTGTGTATTGATTGTATGCTCTGCAAAATTTTTCACTTGAGTTGGTCTTGGTACAGTTGTCTCCTGTGGCTGCTCCTCGACATGCTCAAGTAATCCGTCGAGCTTTGAAAGCTCTGATGCAACGTCAACATTCTCTCCTATAGTATCAACTACAAGATTGTCAGCTGTCTGAGCCTTTGGCTCTACTTCTTTCTCAGGTACATCTCCGGGTACAAGCTCGTTTACAGCCTGAGAAAAATCATCCTTAAATTCTTTGAATAATCCCATGAATATTTCCTCCATTTATTATCTTATCCAACAGTATCTGATTTGATATATTGAACTTTATATGTATTATTATCAATCGGCAATATTTCGGCACCCTGCGCTTTTATGCTTTCAACAAGCGGCTCAATAGCCTCTGCCGTGGTTGATCTGTTTGAATCATCATGTAATAACACAACTGAATTGTCATATTTGGCAATACCTGAGGTGACATTATTGACAATATCATCGACACTGCAATTGTCGGCCGTATCACCAGAATTGACATTCCAGTCAAAGTATGTGATATGCTTTGAATTGAGTATCTTTACAAGCTCAACCATGTCTACATTACTAATCTGGTTCATGCTGCCACCGGGAAAACGATAAATATCCGGTGCTATTCCAGTCAGATTGGTGATATAATCGGAAATCTGTGTCAGGTCATCGGTAAATGCCTCTAAACATCATCATATTTACCGGAGGTATCTGCTGTGACAAAGAAGGTAGCCTTGACGCCACAGTTGGCAAGGGCATCTAAAATGGCACCGGTGTTATCACCGGGAATACAATCAAAGGTAAGATATACCTTTCTTGTATCCCCATCATGATACACATTGTCTTTTGACTCAAGCTGTTTCACGACAGCCTGAGTTTTTGCGCCAGAGCTTTCTTCATCAGAAGCGATGTCACCATCATCAGACTCAGTACCGGTAACTGTGCTTGATATAGCTGTATTTAACTGAAGCTCAAGCTTGTATATTCTCGAATTCAGTTTGACAACCATGATACCCAGTACAACTATGGCAAGTATAGATATTGCTATCCATATTGCTATAGTCATAATAATACCTGTCTTAATCCGGCTCACACGTTTGCGACGCTCCTGCTGCTGTCTGGCTAATTCATTATCCTTTGAGTCCATATGCGTCCCCCGTTATGATTGGTTTTGTTTCCTCTTACTATTTTACCATATTTTTATATCTTGTAAAGATATAAAAAATTCCGAAGTTTAAAAGTTAAACTTTTGCGGAACAGCATTCGTTTAATCAGTATAAAGATACAGTTTAGACTCCAGCCATCTGGGCAGCAACCTCAGCAGCGAAATCTTCCTGCTTCTTCTCCATACCCTCACCTACCTCGAAACGAACCATCTCGGTGATTGTAAGATCCTTAGAAACTGACTCAAGATATTTTGCAACTGACTGCTTTCCATCCTCTGCCTTAACATATGTCTGGTCAAGGAGACAAATCTCTTTTAACTGCTTAGATACACGACCCTCAACTAAACCATTGAACATCTTCTCAGCCACGATAGACTCCTTGTCTGCCATTGCAAGCTCACCAAGCTTTGCCTTAGCAGCATCTGATAAGAAGTTCCATACATAGTTCATGTTGTTCTTGTGCTCGTTGAAGTTGTTGATATCATCATCGCTCCAAAGCTTCTCATTAATAGCCTTGTCAATTAACTTATTAAGAATAGGCTTTGGAAGTGTTGCAGCATCATTTAATGCACTGTCAACAGTGATCTCTCTAAGCTTTGCAACTTCTTCATCAGCGATATCAGCTCTGCTGATGTACTGTGGGTTCATAGCTGCAACCTGCATAGCAATATTTGTGATTGCTTCTTTAGCTGCATCGTCTGCTGCACCATTTGCTGCAATGATAACACCGATTCTTCCACCACCATGGATATAAGAAGTAACAACATCACCTGTAACCTTTGCAAATCTACGAACAGATAACTTCTCTCCGATTGTAGCTGTCTTCTCTACAAGAAGCTCGCTAAGTCCGTTTGTAGCAAGAAGAGCGTCGATATCCTCTCCATTTGCACCACCATTTAAGCCAGAAGCAAGTGCTGTATCTGCTACAGTCTGAACAAACTCCTGGAATGTCTCGTTCTTTGCAACGAAATCTGTCTCAGAGTTAACCTCTGCTACAACTGCAACGTTTCCGTTTACAGCAACACGTGCGATTCCCTCAGCGGCAATTCTGCTCTGCTTCTTTCCATCTTAGCTGCACCGCTTTTTCTTAATACCTCAACAGCGGCATCCATATCACCGTTTGTCTCAGTTAAAGCTTTTTTGCAGTCCATCATACCTGCGCCTGTCATTTCACGCAGTTCTTTTACCATACCTGCTGTAATAGCCATTTGATTATCCTCCGATATTAATCTGTTTTATTCCTCAACTGTCTCGTCAGAAGCTTCCTCAGCAGTAACCTCTTCCTCAGCTCCCTGCTTTGCCTCGATAACAGCGTCTGCCATCTTAGATACGATTAATTTGACAGCTCTGATAGCATCATCGTTTCCTGGGATAACATAATCTAACTCGTCAGGATCGCAGTTTGTATCAGCAATACCTATAAGAGTGATTCCAAGTGCCTGAGCCTCTTTGATACAGATACGCTCCTTCTTAGGATCTACTACAAATATTGCATCAGGAATTCTCTTCATATCCTTGATTCCGCCAAGGTTCTTCTCGAGCTTCTCCCACTCCTTCTTGAGTGCGATAACTTCCTTCTTAGGAAGAACATCGAATGTGCCATCCTCTGACATTGTCTCGATAGCTTTAAGTCTTGCAATACGGCTCTCGATTGTGCGGAAGTTTGTAAGCATTCCACCTAACCATCTCTCGTTTACATAGTACATACCGCAACGCTCTGCCTCAGTCTTGATTGCATCCTGAGCCTGCTTCTTTGTACCTACGAAAAGGATTGTACCACCCTGAGCAGCGATATCAGATACGGCATCATATGCCTCATCAACCTTTCCTACAGACTTCTGTAAGTCGATGATGTAGATACCATTACGCTCTGTGTAGATGTAAGGAGCCATTTTAGGGTTCCATCTTCTTGTCTGATGTCCAAAATGAACACCTGCCTCGAGTAACTGTTTCATTGAAATTACGCTCATTTTATTTACCTCCGTTTGGTTATTAATCTTCCGTGTGTTTCCAATTAGATCAGCCACCGGTAAGCGTTATCCGGCACCGGCGATCATCCGCACACGTGCTTTATAGTATTTAAGCCTTTGGAATTATAACATACCAAAGGCTTATATGCAAGTTCCAAAAAATTTATTTCTGTGTCCTATATCGCCTGAAAGCCGTGTAAGCTCATCATGCTTGTCATTTAGCATACTGTATAAAAACATTATTTCATTATGTGCCTTGTTTATCGAATCAAGCACTGTATCAGAATATTCATTTATCGCCATTATTTTGGAATTTGCTTCCTTTTCAAGACTTCGCTTTGTCTCATCCTGCTTTTGTGTTATTTCCTCGTCCAAGGCATCGCTTAAGTCCTTTTTGGCGGCAGTCACTTCTTTTTCAGTTATTATTTTTAGTTCCTCAGCACTCATATCGGCTATTTTATCCAAATCCTTATGTGAAAGCTTGTCATTTACCATAAAGCTTCCTATAAGGAAAACAACACCTATGATGATGAGAGTTATTTCTAATGTTGTCATATAAACCTCTGCCCTCTTATGCGTTTTGTAAGTATATTCATATAAGGGCCCATGACCTTACGCATTTTAATCAGTCCCTTTGTGTGAAGCTGTGATACTCTTGATTCTGAAACCTCTAGGATATTGCTTATTTCTTTAAGGGTAAGCTCCTCATAATAATATAATTCGATAACCCTGCGCTCCTTCTCGGTCAGATTGTCAAGCGACTTAACAAGCATTGTTTTCAGCTCTTCCTGTGTAACAATCTCCTCCGGCTGTGCATAATGTGAATTATGTGCAGCATCCATGACAGGCTCAGGTCCTGACTCATCAAATTCATCGAGAGATACAACATTTGTTACTTTAAGCTGCGACTGCCAGCTGCAAAGCTCATCCTCCGAGATAGAAAGCTCCTTTGCGAGGTCTGCGTCATTTGCTGTTTTGCCGGTACGAAGTTCAATGTTCTTTATTGCCTCGTCTATTTTCCTTTGCCTTTGTCTGACTGTTCTTGGAATCCAGTCCATTTTCCTGATCTGATCAAGTATGGCTCCACGGATTCTAAGGCTTGCATATGTCTCAAACTTGACATTTTTTTCAAGATTAAACTTGTCTATGGCATCAATGAGGCCAAATATCCCATAGCTTACCAGGTCATCATATTCCACATTATGCCCAAGATACATGCTGAGGCGTCCTGCCACAAGCCTGACCAGCTGTGCATATTCTATTATGAGCTGTTCCCGTAGCTTGGGAGTGGGATTCTTTGATATTCCTCCCACAGCTTTTCCTTTTCTATAGCTTTCATTATGCCCCCTGTTTACCAGTATATTATTCTGCAGCTAGCTAATTGGCTTATCATTGTCATTATCATTATCAAAGACTTCGGAATCATCAGTCTTTGCTTCGGCCGCTTCAGCTTTCTTTTGCCTGTCTTCCATTGCCTTAAATGCACAGCTTAAGATTACTTTAAGTATCGCTCCGATTATATAGAATACTACAAGCACAGTTAAAAGTCTTGTTGTAAAGCTCATCAGATCAACGCCCTGCCGCAGGGATATAATACTGCATACTAAGCCGGCTAAAAGCATAACAAGAGATGGTAATAGATTATTCTTCATGTTAAATCACCTTTTGCTCTTTTCCGACTGCTTTGATGATATAGTCACCGGTTTCACAGTCAAGTATAACGGTTCTTCCGTAATTAAGACCGGTATCCTGTGCCTTCAGAGGAATTTTCAGCTCTGCAAGCACGTGCCTGGCCATATCGGTATTGCGATCACCAACATTTCCAATTGTAGAATTGCCTGACATCTCAAACATCTTAGCTCCACCGGCAATCTTTGCAACCATTCGTCTGGGATTCGCGCCATTTTTTATCATTTGATTATAAAGTTCCCTAATTCCTGTATCGCCAAACTTGGCTATATTTGTGTTATTTCTAAGTTTGGTGCTGTCAGGCAGCATATAGTGTACAAGCCCACCGATTTTTGAAGCCGGATCATAAAGGGTGAGCCCTATGCATGAACCAAGCCCAAGTGTGGTCAGAGAATCAGGGGCTTTGGCAACCTTAAGGTCTGCCATTGATACTTTAATAGTACTTGCCATATGGATTCTCCTAAATACTAAAAACTAATTCCTAAAGCCGATAAAATATTATCATATGAATCCGGATCAGGCATAAGGATAAAGTATCCGTTCATCATTATATCATCACCAAACTCTGTCTCTATAAAAAGTGCATTGTCACCATATTGTCCAAACTGAATTGCCGGCACACTTAATATGGAAGCGGCCATATCTACAGCAATATACGGAATGGAAGGTAGTATTTTAAGATTTGTCATAGTTGAAAGCGCTGACAAATATGCGCCTGCTATTATGTTGCCAATCTCCTTCATGGCAGATAAATCCATCTCATCAAATGGCTCGTTATAGTCCTGTGGTCTGCCCATCAGCTTGTTTAACAGAAAGTGTGCTGCCGGAAGCTTCATGAGAAACATCATACTGCCGGAGATATCGTTGGTAACCTCAAGAAATATACCCACTATTGTCTCTTCCTCCGGACATATGGCATCTCCAAGCTTTGTCGCATCCATTAACAGAACTCTTGGAACTTCCATTTTCATGGTAGTGCCAAGCATGCGGCCGGCAATCGCTGTCGTGGCATTGCCGGCACCTATATTTCCGATTTCCTTAAGGACATCCATATACATCGAATTGACATTATCTAAAGAAAATTCACTCATAGTATTCACCCTTTTATTTGTTAAAACTTATATAGTGAGGCTTTTATACCTCACTATACATTGCTGCAAATCAGTTAGCGTCCTTATCTGAGACTATTGAGCCTATTTCAAACAGAGAAATCAGTTCATCTCCATTTTTACCTATACCGTTTATGAACAGCTCCTTGCCTGTAGATGAAGCATCTATATTAGGCTTATCTATTTCATCAACCACAAGTGTGACAACTTCACAAACTTCATCGACGATAAGACCTATCTCACCCTTTTCTTCAAGCTTTAGAATAATTATTCTGGTTGATGATGTATATACATCATCGTCCAGTCCCATTTTTATGCGGGCACTCATTACCGGAACGATATCACCACGCAGATTTATGATACCCTTAAAGTACTTCTGCGCTTTTGGCACTCTTGTAATCTTCTGCATTCTGACGATATTATCAACATAGCCAATATCAATTCCGAATTTTTCTTCGCCTATTTTGACTGAAATATATTGCTTTGTTTCTTTTTCCTGTATATCAAATTCATTTTCTGGCATGTACTTCCCCTCCATTACATAAGTGTATTTACATCAAGTATCAAAGCTACATCACCATCTCCAAGTATTGTCGCTCCGCTGATAAGCTTGTTGCCGTTTATGTATTTTCCTAAAGACTTGATTACAATCTCCTGCTGTCCAATGAGATTGTCAACCACAAGACCTGCCTGCTGATCTCCCTTTTGGACAATCACTACAGTAAGATGATCCGGCTCCTGCTCCTTTGGCTCAATGTCCAGCATCTTATCGAGGCGGATGATTGGAATAACGCTTCCACGCAGGTGAATAACTTCCTTAGCCTGTACATATTTGATATCCTTTACAGGAATATCCTCTATATTTGAGATAGAGCCAAGCGGATGGCATATATTTCATCACGGATCTCGACCATGAGAGCCTGAATGATTGCAAGAGTAAGAGGAAGACGTACAGTAAATGTAGTACCCTTACCAAGCTCGGTTGAAACCGATACATCACCACCCAGCTGTTCAATGCCGGATTTAACAACATCAAGACCAACTCCTCGTCCGGAGATATCGGTAATCTGTTTTGCCATTGAAAAGCTTGGCATAAAAAAGGAAGTTGATGATATCCTTCTGAGATAGATTTTCAGCCTGTTCAGCTGTGACTATGCCACGCTCGATAGCCTTGTTCTTTACGGCTTCGGTATCGATTCCGTTTCCATCATCTCCGACCTTTATGACAACATTGTTGCCCTCCTGGTATGCATTTAAGAAAATAGTACCTACCTCTGGCTTTCCACGCTCAAGTCTGACCTCATTGCTTTCAAGTCCATGATCAGCACTGTTTCTAAGCAGATGCTGCAGAGGATCTCCAATCTGATCCACAACTGTACGGTCCAGCTCGGTATCTTCACCGGTTATGACAAGACTCATCTTCTTATTCAGAGTACGAGACAGATCTCTTATCATTCTAGGATATTTCTGTGTAACACTTTCAATAGGAACCATTCGTACTTTCATGACAGACTCATGGAGATTTGTCGTAATTCTTTCCAGATATTCAATCTGTTCATGGAATGACTGGTTATTATTGTTTTCTCCATCAGATGAGCTCATGGCTACAAGAGAGTTCTTTGCAATAATAAGCTCAGACACCTGATTCATAAGCATATCAAGCTTTTCGATATCTACTCTGACTGTTCGGCTTGTAGTAGCTTTTTTATGAGAAACAGCCTGCTTTTGAGAGTTATTTGCAGTTTTTGGCTTTGAAGATTCTGTCTTTGCAGCAGGAGTCTTTTCCTCTTTTTCTTCCTTATCTGCCTTTTTTGTCTCTTCAGAAGCCTGTGCTGTCTGCTCTGCTTCACCCTCCAGGTGAAACTCGGTGATTTCTTTTCCCTCAACCTTATCAATCTCAGATACGTTGGAAGCTGCATGCTCCAATTTATCAAAACCCTCACCTGATGCAACATAAAAGCTGAATGACAAATCAAACTTCTCATCCTCAATATCCTGTGAGCTTGGTCTGTAAACCAGAATCTGTCCCAGCTCCTCAACTGCCTTGAAAACAAGGAAAGCTCTTGCTGCTTTGAGCAGACAGTCGCTTGCTACGGTAACTGTCATGCCGTATATTTTAAGGCCTGCTGAAATTGCCTCGTCAATTAATTTTTTCTCGTTGTCTGTCAGTTCAATTGTATCAAGTGCACTGTCAGATGCATCTGATGAATCCTTTGTTTCAGCTTCAGCAGCCTTTTCTTGAGGCTCAGCCTGTTTGCTTACAGTCTGTCCGTTTGCTTTTGCAATAAAATCGTTGAGTTCCTTTATGATAACCTCATTATCATCAGTACCCTCATCAGATGTGGATTTAATATTTTCAACATAGCTGTCTATAGCGTCAAGGCACTTAAAGAGCAGATCAATCATTGAGCTGTCAACTTTAATTTTATCGCTTCTGACCTCCTGAAATACATTTTCCATCTGATGTGTGAGCTTCTGCATACGCTTATAGCCCATTGTACCTGCCATACCCTTTTAAGGAGTGGGCAGCACGGAAAATCTCATTTATAGTGTCTTTGTTTTCCGGCTCCTGCTCAAGAGTCATGATACAGTCAGACAATGTCTGAATATGCTCCGAACTTTCATCAATAAAAATATCTAGATACTGGCTAACATCCATTTTATTTTACCCCCACATTTTTTGTGATTGCTTTGGCAACATCTGATAGTGTAACGACTTCATCAACCACACCTGCCTCATAGATGGCTCTTGGCATGCCATACACAACACTTGATTTCTCGTCCTGTGCAATGACATAGATAGGCTTTGATTTGCCAAGTGAAAGAATGCCATTCGTGCCGTCTGCCCCCATACCTGTGAGTACCACACATACAACCTCATCATAATTAGAGGATGTCAGTGAATCAAACATGATATTGGCACAAGGCTTGAGTCCGCTGATAGGTGGCATATCATTAAATGATATAACATGTGAAGCGCCTGATTTCTTTATAGCTATATGTGTACCGCCCGGAGCTATATACACTACTCCGTTTTTAAGCACCTCACCGTTTGAAGCCTCCTTCACCTGAACCTGACTTAGCTCATTAAGGCGCTCAGCCATGCTCTTTGTAAAGCCGGCAGGCATATGCTGTACTAAAACAACCGGTGCCAAAAGTTCAGCCGGAAGAAACGGTATTACACTTTGCAGTGCCTTTGGACCACCTGTAGATGATGCAATTGCTACTATTTTATTGCTGCCTGCTGCCTTGTGTTTGTTTACAATAGCACCGGCTTTCTTCTCAACAACTGTGAGATTGCGTGAAGCACTATGAGCAGGTGTGATTCTAACGGCTGCATACACAACCCTGAGCAGAGTTTCCTTAAACTGGTTTCCCTTTGCCTCTATGATATTGTTTGGTTTTGTGACGAAATCAAAGGCACCAAGCTCTAAAGATTTGATAGCTTCATCTGCTCCCTCTATGGTTAGAGTGCTTACCACCACAACAGGTGTTTTTATGCTCTCCTTCTGCAGATGTGAAAGCACCTCAAGACCATTCATCCTCGGCATATTTATATCAAGAATAACAGCATCGTACTTTTTGTGTACGGAGCTTTTCAAGTGCTTCCAGTCCATCCTTACATGTATCAGTTGCCTGTAATTTATTGTCTGAATTGATTATATCACACTCAACCCTTCTCAGTAGTGCAGAATCATCAACTATTAAAATGTTAGATTTCATATTATTACTCCATTTCTCTTCGTCTTATGCGTCTTTCTTCTTCAAACACAAATCTGACTATTTTCTCCCGTTCTGTCATGCGGTCGAAAATAAACTTTGAACGTGCAAAATATCTGTCTGCATAGTCCAAAGACTGAGTACAGTTTATTACCTTACAAACTATATTGAATTGTTGTGTACACTCCTCAAGTGCTAAAAAGAAAACTGAGCCATAAAATATGTACCTTCTTCAAGAGGTGTGCTTAGAGAAAATCTGATGCCTCCTCCACTTATATCAAGGATAACCGATTTGACAGTATTCATATTTTTGCTGTTGATTGCATGATTCTTATACATCTTTTTGCAAAACTCAAGCTCACTCTCAGCTTTATCATCGTATCTGACTTCATAAAAATCCATGTCTATAGTACATGGAAGTCTGAAAAACTGACGTCTTTGTATCTTTTCCAGATTATTTATAAGCTCTATAGCAAGAAAATACATATTTTCTTTACGATAACGCTGTCTGACTATAGCAGAGCTTTTTAGTATAGTTTTGTTTTGTGTGTATATTATAAAGTCAAATTGCGTGCCAAGCTGAAATAAAACCACTCTGCCACTGTCAACAGGCATAGTTATTTCCCACATGCTGTCTGTTAGCTTGTCAGAAAAGCTGCTCTTATATGATGTGCTGTTATCGGATAAACCGGATGCAAAGATATCAATTTTGTCACCCGGAAAAATCAAACTTGTATATTCCATATGTCTTCCTCTTAAATTAACTATTGCTTTCTGTTAAAAAAAAAATTTGAAAAAAAAAACATGTGAGATTGTTCTTTTCTCATCCAAAGCAGCAGATTCATTATCCAAAAGTCTTTTTGCAATTTCTTCAAATGACCGTGCAGCCTTTGAGGTCGGATCATAAATTGAAAGTATCTTCTGCTGCCTGACAGCCTTTTCAACCATTGCATCAGACGGCACATATCCCAGATACTCAAGACTTCCGTTTAAGAACTGCATAACAACGGAATTAATCTTGTTGAACACTATACTGCCATCCTCTTTTGACGCAGCCCTGTTGGATATAACGCGTATGCATACTTTTGACGGATCGAAATCAGGTCTCTTATACAGTGCTTTAAGCAATGAATATGAATCGGTGATTGAGGTAGGTTCCGGGGTTGTAACCAACACAATTTCGTTGCTGGCCGCAACAAATTCCATGACCTGTTCAGACACTCCTGCACCGGTATCAATTATGATAAAATCATACATACTGTTCAACTCATTTATTGCAGAGACAATGAAATGAATCTGTTTGTGGTTTAGATTATTAAGCCCTACAACACTTGAGCCGGCTGAAATAAAATCAATGCCCAAAGGTCCGTTTGAGATGATGCTCTTTATAGTCTGGTTTTCATATATTACATCAGCAAGAGTATACTTAGGAATAACACCAAACATCACTTCGACATTGGCAAGACCGAAATCAGCATCAAAAATAATTACTCTCTTTCCGAGTCTGCTGAGCCAGACTGCCAGATTGACAGAGGTATTGGATTTGCCTACACCACCCTTGCCGCTTGTAATGGTAATAACACGGGCCGGTTCTATATAATTTTGATTACGCTGCTTAATAACATTTCTAAGCTGCTGTGCCTGGTCCATTATTGTCTGCCTCCGAGTAATTGTTTGACAATCTTTTTGTGTATCAAATACCTCTATATCATCCGGAACGTTTTGTCCATTCGTGACATATGATATACCGGCATCAGAGTATAGCTTTATATTTAACAAATTGCCATATGATGAGGTTTCATCAAGCTTTGTAAATATCAGCTTGTAATCGTCAATATCCTTATAGGAATCAATTATAGATATAAGATCCCTGTACTTGGTTGTAGCACTTAAGACGAGATATACCGACTTCTCATATTCAGGTGATAGACCTGCAAGAAGTGCTCTCATATCATTCCGCTGTGTCTCGTTCTTGTGTGAAAAGCCCGCTGTATCAACAAAAATCACATCTGCCTGCTCATATTCAGCCACCGCACTATTTAACTCTGTGGCAGTATAAATGACAGACAAAGGTGTATCCAGAATATTTGCAAATGTACGTAACTGGTCTGTTGCAGCTATTCTGTATGTATCAGCAGTGATAAATGCGATATTTTTATTATAATTAACTTGAATTTTGAAGCAATTTTAGCAATTGTGGTTGTCTTGCCAACGCCTGTCGGTCCGACAAAGAAAACAACTCTTGGTTTTTTGCCGTTTACCTTTATAGTTTCAGGCTGACCAAATCTTAAAATGAGTTTCTGGTATACATTTGATAAAATCACATCGAGACTGTTACCGGGACGTAGGAATTTCTCGATTTCATCAAGAATTTGGTTGATATATTTTTCATCCACCTCATTATCCAGCAGTGTCTTGTATAAAATGCGGACAAATTTAAGCTCCTGTGCACTTTGAGGCTTTGAAGGCTCATTTTTTTGAGGTTTATCAAATGTGCTTTCCATCATTTTGGCAATCGAATCAAGCTCCTTGATTTCCTGTTCAATATCGCTGGTCTGTTCAGCCGCCTTTGGGGCTGCCGGTGCAGGTGTAGGTTTTAAGGTCTCAGATGCAGATCTTTGGGCGAATGAAGGCATCTTTATTTCTTCATCTGCCTTGTAATCAATTTTACCGGGAGTGTAGTCCTTGCAAGCTGCGAGGTCGTTATTGTCTGTGTCTGTTTTTTTTCATCCATAGCCGCAGTCACCTCATAAGTTGAGCTTTTGAATATACCAAATAATCCCTTTGGCTTAATCTCCTTGATATTCATAATCACAGCATTTGGACCAAAGGCCTGCTTTGCACATTCAATTGCTTCTTCTTTTTTTGTTTTTCCAGTGAATTTGTTAATAGTCATTTATGCAGTCACCATTCCTACCGACTGAAGCTCAACATTTGATTCAACCTCATTGTAGGATAACACAATGAGATCCTTGAAATAATCCTCAGTCATTTTCTTAAAGTACATTCTAACAATTGGAGATGTAATAATAATAGCACTCTTTCCCAAACTTTCCAACTTACCAATTTCTGTTTCAACAGATTTGATAATAGCCTTTATCCTGTCAGGATCAAGAGAAATGTAAGAGCCCTGCTCTGTCTGTTTAACAGATGACATAATTTCCTGCTCCACAGCAGGGTCAAGTGTGATGACACTTGTGGTCTCATTTGCAGGAAAATACTTACTTGATATAGCTCTCTTTAAGCCCTGGCGCACGTATTCCGTAAGTACATCTGTATCCCTGGTGGTCTGTGCGTGATCGGCAAGCGTCTCAAAAATTGTAAGCAGATCCCTAATAGAAATTCCCTCGCTCAAAAGATTCTGAAGCACCTTCTGAATCTCACCAAGACCAAGCAGCTTTGGTATGAGTTCGTCCACAATGACAGGATTTGATTCCTTGAGATTGTTGACCAGATTCTGTACATCCTGCCTTGTAAGAAGCTCTGCGATATGCTGTCTTATAACCTCAGTAAGATGTGTAGCTATTATTGATGGTGGATCTACAACTGTATATCCAAGACTCTCAGCACGCTCTCTTTGGCTTTCCGTAATCCATATGGCCGGAAGATGGAATGAAGGCTCAAATGTAGGAATACCTGTTATCTCCTCCTCCACATAGCCCGGATTCATAGCCATGTAGTGATCAAAAAGTATCTCACCTTCTGTTACCTGTATGCCCTTTATCTTGATGATATACTGATTAGGATTAAGCTGTATATTATCCCTTAATCGTATGATAGGTACGACAGTTCCAAGCTCTAAAGCAATCTGTCGCCTTATCATTACAACTCGGTCAAGCAGATCCCTCCCTGATTTACATCTGCAAGAGGAATGATACCATAGCCAAACTCAAGCTCAATAGGGTCAACCTGCAGCAGTGAAACGACATTTTCGGGTTTTCGTATTTCCCCGGCATCGCTTTCAGCCTGTGCGGTCTCATCCTCTATGCTCTCAATACCGGCTTTTTATCCAGATTTTTACCTGTTACAAAAAAAAAGCCACCGCAAGCCCAATAAAGAGCCACCACTCATTGCGAAGAGGTGTGAGTATACCTAAAACCACAAGTACAATCGATACAATATAAAGCACCTTGGCTGTGCCAAAGAGCTGGCCTAAAAGCTCTCCTGAAAATCATTCTCATTGGAGCCTTTTGTGACAAGAATACCGGTCGAAAGAGATATAAGTAAAGACGGTATCTGTGAAACAAGTCCGTCTCCGATTGTGAGCAGGCCAAACTTCTGTATAGCCTCATTTGCATCAAGCCCCTGGAACATAACACCCATTATGGTGCCTCCAACCAGGTTGATAAGTGTAATAATAATACCGGCTGCTGCATCTCCCTTTACGTACTTTGTAGCACCATCCATAGCTCCGTAGAAGCTTGACTCCTTCTGGATTTTATCACGGCGAGCCTTGGCTTCCTTGTCAGTAATGGCTCCTGTGTTTAAGTCGGCATCAATAGCCATCTGTTTGCCGGGCATAGCATCGAGCGTGAATCGTGCAGTTACCTCAGCAACACGCTCAGATCCCTTGTTGATAACAACAAACTGGATGATAATGAGCACTATAAAAACGATTGCACCGATGACTAAATTACCTCCACCGACGAATTGACCAAACACATTTACAACCACACCCGGGTTTCCGGTTGATAAAATAAGCCTGGTAGATGAGACATTAAGTGAAATCCTGAATATAGTCGTAAACAGTAAGAGTGTCGGGAAAAATGACATATCAAGCACTTCTTTTACAAAAAGCACCTTAAAAAGAATGATGAGTGCTATTGAAAGGTTGAATGCAAGCATAACATCTAACAGGAAGGATGGAATAGGTATGATAAAAAACAAAATAGCACATAACAGATATAATCCAACACCTAAATCTGTCTTTTTTAACATATTCTATTCCTCCTTTCCGTTAAATCACGGACTGCATATATAAAGTCCGTATTTATCTTTTTGTTTTATAATAATAAATTAATCTAATTATTTTCCTTGTAAATCATGGCAAGTATTTCCGCAACTGACCGATAAAGCTCAGGCGGTATCTCAGCTCCAAGATCCACATTGTGAAAGAGCATTCGTGCAAGAGGTTTATTCTCGACTATACGGATATTATTGTCTCTTGCTATTTCCTTTATTTTCTGCGCCACATAATCCTGACCCTTTGCGACCACTACCGGAGCATCATTTTTTTGAGCATCGTACTTTACAGCAACAGCAAAGTGAGTAGGGTTGGTGATGACAACATCAGCCTTTGGCACATCCTGCATCATCCTTCGCTGTGAAGCCTCCTGCATACGTTTACGCTGCTGACCCTTAATGGCCGGATCTCCCTCTGTATTTTTAAACTCATCCTTGACCTCCTGTTTGGTCATCTTCATATCATTGTTAAACTTGTGCTTATTGTAAGCAAAGTCAGCAATACCGACTATCATATAGACAATACTGATCTTAAGACCGGTATTTATGATGATATCACCAATCAGTACTATTGCCTGTTTGAGCGGAAGCTCATAGAGTATAAATATATCATTCTGATGTGATTTAACAGAGGAATAAGCCACATACATAATGATTCCTACCTTTAGTACAGACTTAAGAAGCTCAAAGATGGAGTCCTTTGACAGTATCCTCTTAAATCCGTTTATGGGATTAAACTTGCTAAGCTTTGGAGCCATAGGCTTAGTGGATATTTTAAATCCAACCTGGATGATACTCACGAGAATCGTGATTACAACTCCGAAAGCAAAAAACGGCAGCACAGTCAGTAAAAACTGAAGTATTACATTATTTAAATAATGCGTGACCGAAACAGATGAAATCTGCTCCTGTGACTCCTTTAAAAAGTCAGGCATTTTTTATATACAGTAGAAAACAATCCAATCAGATTGCCCCCTACAAAGGATATAAATATCTTTAATACTAAAAACAGCACTATAAGATCAAAGGCAGCTGTAAGCTCCTTGCTTTTTGCTACCTTGCCCTCTTCCCTGGCATCCTTTAACTTCTTTTCAGTTGCCGGCTCTGTTTTCTCGCCGCCCTCGCCATCCTGTGCAAACCATTGCAGATTGTAGCACAACACTGTATGCAATTTGGAAAATTCATCTAAACTGTCAGTACATTCCATCAATTATCGAAACCACCATAGTCTTAATTTCTGTAATAATAAAATTAGCAATGTTCGGAATTAGATATACTATCAAAAATAATACAATAAATCCTGCTATAATTTTTAACTGGATACCTACAGAGAACATATTCATCTGAGGCGCAACCTTTGCCATGATTCCCAGTATACAGTTCATTATCATCATGCACGCAAAGACCGGAAGAAATATCCTGAAGCCTATTACAAACATATCGCCCATATACTTAGTCATGGTAGAGAGCATCTTGTCAAATTGAAACTGTGCACCTCCAAGCGGTACAACTGAAAAGGAGTCACAAACTGACCTTATAAGATATGTGTGCATATCAGATACAAGAAGCAGGACAAGAACTACGTAATAGTAGAAATTACCTGTAACTGTTGTCTCTGAATTCATCGATGGATTGAATTCTGTTGCCATGGACAGACCTATATCCATATCAATCAGATTTCCCGCAAAAATAACAATGGAATTACATATATTGGCCGCAAAACCTATGAGCAGTCCTGTAATTCCTTCTTTTTACGACCAGTACAGCAAAACCTACTGCACTGACATAGGAAAGCTGTGGTCTTTCTATGATATTGTACATAAACAAAGCAACAAAGGCTGATAAGCCGGTCTTGACACGTGCCGGAACCGCATTATCTCCAAAAAACGGAGCTATGTACACAAATGATGCAATACGCACCAGAATCAGCAAAAAATATTCAAAATTTGCAATAGAAAAAGAATAATTAATCATATATCATCCTATCCCATGCTTATATAATAACTGAATTTGGACCACAAATCAGTCATAAATCCGGACATAGTGTCGAGCATCCATGAGCCACAGAGCATCATCACAAGAAAAATTGCAATTATTTTTGGCACAAATGTAAGTGTCTGCTCCTGAATTGACGTAACTGTCTGAAATATACTGACTATAAGTCCGACAATCAGCGAAATAAGCAAAAGCGGAGCTGATGTAATGATTGTAGTATAAATTGCCTCTCTGGCAATATCCAAAACAGCTTCCTGGGTAATCATATGTACACCTCCTAGTAAAACGTCTTGACCAGATTACCAATAACCAGATCCCAGCCATCCGCAAGGATAAACAAAAAGTACCTTAAACGGCATCGAGATGGTTGTCGGTGGAAGCATCATCATACCCATTGACATTAGCACTGATGAAACAACCATATCTATTACTATAAACGGAATGTATATTAAAAAGCCTAATATAAAGGCTGTTCTAAGCTCACTAAGTATAAAGGCCGGAACAAGTGTTGTAAAAGGTACATCATCATAGTCATCGTACTCATCTCCTGAGATATCCACAAACAGCTTTATGTCCTTAGTCTGTGTCTGCCCATACATAAACTCCCTGAATGGTCCCTCAGCCTCCTTTATAGCCTCCTGCTGGGTGATTTTACCCTCATCAAGGGGCTTTATAGCCTTTTCGTTTACCTGTGAAAAAGTCGGCCACATAATAAAAAGTGTCAAAAACAAAGCCAAACCGACAAGGACCTGATTAGGTGGTGCTGTCTGGGTACCGATAGCTGTTCTGACAAAATGCAGTACGATAATAATTCTTGTAAAAGAAGTCAGCATGATGAGAATAGAAGGTGCTAAAGATAATACTGTAAGCACCAAAAACATCCTGACAGGTGTGGACAGAGAGCCTGACTCATTGTTGTAATATATGTTCAGACCATTTGTGCTGTCAGAGGTGGCATCGGCTAAATCCTTGTCACCACTGTCAAGACTTTTAACGTCATCCAAATCGTTTGTCACATCATTTGTACTGATATCACCGGATGGTGAGGGGCTCTGACTTGCATTTACACTGTCAGGATAAAATATGCATAATGAAATTGTTACCATAAGGACTGCAATTGCAAAAATAAATGATGCATTGCAATATACAGCCTTGAATTTCTTCATGAATCTATTCATGTCTGCTCCTGTTACTGTACTTTTCTTTCAATTTATCCATAATTGCTGAAAAGGATTCCGGATTCTGCATCATGCTTTGAGGATCCTTAAATGATAAATCCTTTAATTCCTCCTCCTTAAGCTCGGTGAGATAATTCACATCATCCTTTCCGATTGAAACAACGATATATTTTGTACCTGCCTCAACAATACTGATCATCTTATTATTTCCGACGCTTATTGTTTCAATAATTCTAAGATTCTTATTAAAGCTTCGCCCCTTCTGGATACCCGCCATCCATCTGGTGGTAAAATATGTCAGGATAAGCACAAAAACAAAAATTATTAAAACTGTGATGAGCTGGACAAAGCTGTCCAGTGATGTTGCTGCTAATATCATTTTAATTCCTCTGCATAGTATTGATTAAATGTCAGCTGAAACTATTTTGTCTTTCCGGTGTTTATCTTTGAATTGACTATCTCAGTGATTCGTACACCAAAGCTTTCCTCAATTACAACAACCTCGCCCTTAGCTACATATTTACCATTTACAAGAATATCTATCGGTTCTCCTGCCAGCTTATTAAGCTCTATGATCTTGCCCGGACCGAAATCGAGTATTTCGGAAATGGATTTTTGGTGCGTCCAAGCTCAACTGTCACTTCAAGAGGAACATCCATGATTAAATCAATGTTTTCAGGCTGGTAGACCTGATTTGCCATGGCTCCAAAAGGGGTGAATTGAGCGTTCTGTACATTAACCTGATTGCCTATCATATTTTGTGCCCCCATATTCTGGTTCATCATTCCCTGATTCATCATATTCTGACTATTCATATTCGAATTCATCATATTTTCGTTTATCATGCCCTGACTGTTTGCGGAAGCATTATTCATGCTGCCACTATCCTGTGGCTGTTGTATAGGCGCAGCCTGTGTGGCGGTGTTTGAACTTTGAGGAACATCCTCTGTCACACTTTGTGTATCAAGCTCCATATTCTGAGATACCCCCTTACACATTTCCTTTACAAATGCCGGTGGGTAAAGCTGCATTATCTCGCTGTCTACTAGCTCCCCAATCTCCATATGGAAGGAAATCTTTACAAACTCTTCAGACAGGAAGCTGTCAATTTCACCCTCGTTTAAGGTGTTTTTTAAATCAACAACCTCTGCGATAGGAGGGCTGATATCGATAGTACGATTGAGCATAGACGAAAGAGATGTGGCGGAAGAACCCATCATCTGGTTCATTGCCTCACTGATAGCACTAAGGTGCAGCTCTCCAATCTCACCATTTATATTCGTTCCATCTCCACCCATCATAAGGTCGGTTATAATTTTTACATCCTTTTCTTTGAGTACGAGAATATTGCTTCCATTTAACCCCTGTGTGTATCCGATTTTGATAAACACACACGGTTTTTCATACTCGTCAACAATTTTGTCCCAATTTGAAAAAGAAACAACAGGAGTAGAAATCTCTACTCTTCTATTTACAAGTGAAAACAGCGTGGTTGCAGCTGTTCCCATACTGATATTGGCAATCTCTCCAATCGCATCCTTTTCGGATTCTGTCAATATCTCATCGCTCGAATCCGCCGCATCGTTGTTATTTAACAATGCATTTATTTCCTCCTGCGATAAAACTCCATCCATGATTTATTGCTCCTCTCTGACTACTGATGTAATTCTTACCGCATATTTATCACCGGAAGAACCAGGTAGTGCAGTAAACTTTTTGATATTTCCTACATAAATGTCCAACTCATCATCCACATTGGTGTCAAGTCTTATTACATCACCCGGCACAAGCGTAGAAAAATCCTTTACTGATATAAGACTCTTGCCAAGTACCGCTTTGACCGGTATTTGTGATTTTTGAATAAGGCTTTCTATGGCATTTCTATAGTTGGTTTCATCATGATTTTGTATGTTAGAATACCAGTATCTGGTATTCAGCTTATCTATAACAGATTCAAGTGTGATATAAGGCAGACATATATTCATCAATCCCTCAACATCACCAATCTTTATATTCATAGTGATAATAGCTATCACCTCGCTGGGAGATATAATCTGAGCATACTGGGAATTGGTCTCAATTCGCTCTAAATGAGGGCTTATAGCAAGTACATTCTGCCACGGCTCCGGGAGCAGATTAATGCATATAACTAAAATACGCTCAATAATCAAAAGCTCAATCTCTGAAAATTCTCTCGTCTTATCGAGAGAATCTCCCCCTTCCGCCAAGCATACGGTCTACAATAGCATATCCAAGACCGGAAGCCATTTCAACTATTATATTCCCCTGTAACGGCGCAAAGTTGACAATGCCAAGCAGCACCGGATTTGAAAGCGCATTTGTGAATTCTGAGTATGTAACTGCCTCCGAATTCATCACCTCTACCTGCACTGACTTTCGCAGATAAACGGGAAGGTTTGTTGTAAGAAGCCTTCCATAATGCTCAAATATTATTTCAAGGGTCCTTAGATGTTCCTTTGAAAACTTAGATGGGCGGGCGAAATCATAGTCTTTCACCGTCTGTTCACTATTCTCTTTTATTTCATCTACATCAAGCTCGCCGCTGCTTAGGGCATTGAGCAGATTGTCTATCTCACTCTGAGATAAAACATCACCCATCTGTTAATCACCACCTGTATCCAAATTATTAAATATCTGCCTGTTTTAATACCGGCATAAGTATTTGTAAAGAAATCATCACTGGGTAAGCGAAGATACAATATTTACATCTACTATATAGTCTGCTCCGAATTTCTTCTGGAGAGTTTTGAGAATCTTATCATGAACAGCACTCTTATCGGTGTTGTACTGTTCCATTGTGTAATCGCCTATTATGTCTGTAATGTCTGCTAAGATAACATTTTTCTTGGCGGACAAATCCTCACCGTAGGTCTTATATCCGTCACTTTTTTGTTGAGTGAAAGTGATATGCCACAAACAAGATAATGTGTATTGCCATCCTCAGATGGGGCAAAATTGAAGGTAAGTGTATCATCATCGGCTGTAAGTGCATAATCAACAATCTGATCCTGCGGCAGCTGTGAACCACTAGTTGCAGTGCCACTGTTTAAGTCTAGTGATATAGCCTCACACACCTGGTCTATCAGATTGTTTGCCTTTTTTGTCTCAGGTATAATTGTAAATATAAGCAGTGCTGTAAGCACAAGGTTTGCAAAACAAAGTGCTAAAATCAGTACTGAAATTAAATTCTTTTTCATATGCATTCCTTTCCGGATTAATTGGTATTGAACTCTGAATTGTAAGAATTATACACCTTAATCTCTACACGTCTGTTCCAGGCCCTTCCCTCTGGAGTAGAGTTGTCCGCAACCGGATCATAGTCTCCTCTTCCGGATGACTTTATATGGGCAGGGTTTAAGCTTGTATTGTCCCTGATGTAATTTGCAACGCTCAGTGCTCTGTACATAGAAAGCACATCATTACTCTCATACTTGGAACGTGATGAAACCGGAACATTATCAGTATGCCCTTCAATCTCTATCAGATTATCCTGATATGCAGCTAAAATAGATGAAATCTTGTTCACTACCGGATATGCCTCTTCCATTACATCAGCCTTACCCGATTCAAACAACAGGGCTCCATTCAGACTCAATTGCACGTACTGTGCATTGAAATCCACTTCCACAGCATCCTGTAAGCTAGTGTTTTCGAGCTGTTTTTCTATCTGCTCTGACATTTTTTCAGATTCAGAAAGCTCCATCTGCTCATACTGTTCTTCGGCATTCTTGTCATCACCCTCTGTGGTGCTTTCAGTTGTCGATTTGGAATTGGCCAGATCATTGTAATATTTATCCAAAAAAACTCAAGCTGGCTGACTCCTGCTCCAACAAGCCTGCCATCACCGATAGATGTGCTGCCTCCCGGCAAAACACTAACACTGCTTGTCAGTGATGCAATGACCAGCTGGAATTTCTCAGCGTCAACAGTTGACATAGAGAACAAGAGCACGAAAAAGCATAAAAGCAGGTTCATAAGATCCGAGAAGGTTGACTGCCACGCCGGTGCTCCCTTTGGCGGATCCTCAGGTCTCCTTTTCGCCACTATTCCTCACCTCCGCCTTCTGGTGAGAGAGCCTCTCTCTTGTCAGGTGAAAGGAAGGACTTGAGCTTTTCCTCAATAACTCGTGGGTTTTCACCCGCCTGAATGGAAAGCAGACCTTCTATGATAAGAGTCTTGAGAGTGAGCTCAAGCTCATTGTTAGCCTTAAGCTTGTTAGCAAATGGGGCGCAAAGCCAGTTGGCAATAAGCGAACCGTAGAATGTAGTAACAAGGGCAACCGCCATATTCGGACCTATTGTTGAAGAATCCTCAAGGTTTTTAAGCATATTGATAAGACCGATAAGTGTACCGATCATACCCCAGGCAGGACCCTGCTCTCCCCAGAATTCCCAGAAAGAAATTGTTTTCTTATGACGTTCCTCCATGCTTAGCATATCTGTTTCAAGAATGCCTCTCACAAGCTCTGCATCCGTACCGTCTACTACAAGCATAATACCCTTCTTTAAGAATTCATCGTCTATACTGCCGGCAGCTTCCTCGAGGGCTAAAAGTCCCTCCTTACGGCTGACATTTGACAGCTCTATTATTTTATTTATTGTCTCTCCAGGGTCTACGCTCTTTTCCTTAAAAGGAAGTGCAAATGACTTGATTCCGGCTATAAAGCCCGATAGCTTGTTAGAGCAAAGCACAGCCGAGAGTGAACCACCTATCGTGATAATTGCAGAGGGCGCATCAAGAAAGTTTAATAATGCAGGTACCCCACCATTTTGAATGATACCGAACAAAACCATTCCGATACCAAGAATTACTCCTAAAAGAGATGCTATATCCACTTATACACACCTTCCATAAATAAATATTTGTCGAATGACCTTAGTTATAATTCTACTAAATTTTAGTGTAAATGTCTATGTAAAAATAATATTTTTAATAAAAAATACACAAAATATTGGGAAATGACCTAAGCCATCCCCCAATACCTTGCGAAATTATTATCTCTTAAGATTGATAAGTTCCTCGAGAAGTGTATCAGATGTAGTGATGACACGTGAGTTTGCCTGAAATCCACGCTGAGTTACTATCATATCCGTAAACTGTGAAGACAAATCTACATTTGACATCTCAAGCTCTCCTGATGAGATAGAGCCTCCGTCAGCTGATATTTCAACTCCTATTCCATCAAACTCACCTGAGTTTAATGTGCTCTGATAGCAGTCGTCTCCGATTTTTTCAAGACCTGATGCATTGGCAAACTGTGCCACAGCTATCTGGCAGAGTATAACTGTATTACCATTGTCATATGAACCGTATATCTTACCATCGTCACTGACAGTTATGCCTGTAAGTGCTCCGAGTGCTTTTCCCTTGCCATCGCCCTGCAAGTCACCGTTCATACCTCCGATAGTAGAGGTTCCGTTATTATTATAGTTCATGGATTTGCTGAAATCCACTTCTATATTACTGAAATTACTTCCGTTGATTGAGGCATCCTGTGTGTTTAAGACGGAAAGATTCAGGTTTATTGTCTTTGCAGCCGGTGAATTTGCACTTGAAATTGATGTAAAAGTACCCTCACTCTGGTCAAAAACGAGCGAAGCGTCCTCAAATATAGTCTGGGGATCTACAGCCCTTCCTTTATACGAGTACATTGTCTGTCCGTTTGCTCCCTGGCTTGTAATAAAATTACCATCCTTGTCCACATCAAATATTGAATTTCCCTTAGAATCAACGATATCCTTAAGCGTTACATCATATGTACCATCGGTATTTGTCTTTTTAATACCAAACTTTGCAGTATAGTTGTATCCCAGGTCATCAAAAAAGCCTATAGTGATGATTCTTCCGGTGTTGGCTGCCTGGGCATCATTTTTATCAAGCACACCTGATACATATGCCTTTGTTGTAGCCTCCGGAGCTGAGGTTTTAGTGGCAGACGACATTACCTGCAGTGATGATACCGTATCCTTTATCACGTTGCCCTTTGCATCTACCTGCCATCCCTGCAATGTATATCCTGTAGAGCTCATACATAAATAACCGTTACCATCTACATAGAAATCGCCGGCACGGGTGAAAAGACGGTTTGTTCCATCACTTACCACAAAAAAGTTAGTCGCGTTTTTGTCATTTAATCTAAGATCAAATGGATTACCGGTAGTCTCAGCGGAACCGGCTCCGGTAATATTTACAGCAGTTGCACCCGACTTTACACCAAGACCTATCTGCTTTGCATTTTTTCCACCGGTACCGCTGGCTCCGTTTCCGGCCGAAGCGCCCGATGTAGTCTGGTACATAATCTCACTGAAACGCACTGAAGATGCCTTAAAGGCCTCAGTATTTACGTTTGCGATGTTGTTACCAATAACATCCATTCTTGTCTGATGTGTCTTGAGTCCTGACACAGCAGAATAAAAAGTGATCTCATCATAGTTGTTTGTCCTCCTATAGTATAGATGGACGGTATAGGCTTTTTCTGTCATTCAAAAGCCCTCTGCCTCCTTAAAAGGTCCGGCTACATAGTTACCGCTCCATCAATATTTGTAAATACATTTGAATTAGTTTCCGCTTGGTCCATTGCAGTGACAACGGTCTTACTTGGCACATTTACTATAAACGCAATATCATCTACAAGCACAAGTGAATCGTTTACACCCTTGCTATCTGCAGCTGCTATCCCCTTTTGAAGACGCATGCTCTGGTCGTCGGAAAGATTAATATTTCTCTGTGTCAGCCTCATTGATGCATGCTTTGAGAATTTAACCGGCTGTGTCTGCTGCTTTAATATTTCCTCAAAAGATATACCATTTATCTTTTTTTTCTGTAGATTTTTGCTTATTTAGATATTGATTTGTCAGCTGCTCTATGGATGAGTAATTATTAACGATATTCTTCATAATCCACCTCACGCAGTCTGATTCGTATCGTTTTCTTTACTGTCAGCCTGATTATTTTTATCTGCCGCAATAAGCTCCTTAAGCTTATCCTCATAAGCCTGAAGCTTGCTGTAATCACTGGCATTTATAAACTGCTTGCCATAATCCGAAAGTCCGTCGTACAGCTTTCTTGCTTCCTCTATGCTGCCCTTTGAATCTATCGTCAGATCCTCTATCTTTGGAAGCTTTGCTATAAGACTTGAAAATGTACTTGAGTTTACAATTGCATCGTAGTACTCATCCGTTGATACAGAATAGAGACTCGAGTAGTCGTACATTTTTTCATTGATAGACAGCTGAATCTTGCCATCCTTATATGTGACATAGTCTACCTTGCCACTGTAGTATCCGGAAGCACTATCCTTATCAGTAACAATAACCTCCTTGCCTACAAGTGAAAGTGCTGCACTCTTTGTAGTCTGGTCATTTGATGATGCCATGGATTCTTTCATAGAAAGAGTTGCCTCCAGCTGTGAGAATGTAGCCATCTGTGCCACATAGTCGGTGTTGCTTGTTGGTTCAAGCGGATCCTGGTACTGCATCTCTGCACTTAAAAGCTTTAAGAAATCATCATAGCCAAGATTTGAGCCACTTGCTTTTGCACTGCTTGTTTTTCTGTTTTGTGTCGGAGTGGTATTTGTCTTGTCTAGCTTTCCGTTTGTAACATTTGCTGTAATTGCCATTTGTCCTCCTTTTTCATGACACCTTATGCTGTGAAATCTACTGAATTTCCGTTATCTCTCATAATCTGTGTCACAAGTCTTTCTTCAGCGCGATCCTGCATCATATCGCTGTCTATGCCGCTGTCAGAGCTGTTTGAACCATTATAGGAATTTGTGCTCTCCTGCTGTCTGCTATCGTTTGCAGCACCCTGCTCGAGATTCCTCTCAAACTCATGTGATGCAACGGTGATTTCCACCTCATTTACCCTGATGCCTGAATTGTTTAAGGCTTCCTTGAGATTGACCATCTGTGTCTGTAAGGCTTCTTTTACAGCCTCATTGGAAACTGCAATTCTTGCAGATATCTCGCTGTTCTTCTGAGATACGTTGATATACATTCTTCCAAGGCTTTCAGGTGTAAGCTGAAGGTTAATTGCCGATTCTTCAGTGGTGTTTGATATGCTCATACTGTCGACAATCTGTCTGATGATATCGGTCGTATCAACACGTAATCGGCTTTGTGACTGTGACATTTCAAATGAAGTATCAGTATTCAGCTGTTCGCTGACAGATGCATGAAGTACTGAATTGTCTGAGTGTGCGTCATCATCATGATGCAACACGCGCTCACCTGAATCATCAAAGCTACTGTCAACCTGAGACTTTGACTGAGTCTTTTCTGTATTTTCATCTGATGTAATACCATTGCCTGTTTCGCCTGAAGAAGTGCCTTCGTCCGGGTTTTGGTAAGAACTGTCCTGTGTACCGCCATCATATACCTTAACAGCTTCATCAGCAGTGTCGTTTATATTCTGACCCGAAGCTGCTGTATCGTCATAGCTGCTGTCAACCGTTTTTTCCGTTGTATCAGCCGAAGAAACTATATCTGCATCTAGTATTTCACCATCATCTGAAGCAGTAAGCTGTGATAATAAATCAAGCTGTGCATCATTTTCAGATGCAACCTGAGACACATCATTAAACAGTGCAGTAAAGTCGGCATTTAAAACAAGTGCCTGTGGATCAGATGCATTTCCGGTGACCTCAGAATATAATGCCGACAGATTTGCAGGGTTGAGTAAATCCATAGCTGTCAGTCCAAGAAGCTGCATTGCATTATTAAGTTCATCCTCAGATATATCGAGGTCATCAGTTACTTTTTTCAACTATCTGCGAAGATATATCATCGGTGATTTTTTAACTTCGCTTTCTGTAGGGCTGTTTTTTGATGCAGTTTTGATGCTTATTTCCTTAGTTTTGTTTTTATTTAAAGTATAAGAGTTTCTTCGCTTTAAAAATGTAGTGCTGTTATCCTGCACAGCTGTCCGGCCGCCAAGATAGCTTTTAAAGTCAATACCGGATTGTGCAGATGTTTGCGTTACAGCCTTCTGCCCTGTCGAAACAGTCCGTCCACCTGATACATTTGGTACAACAGGTGATATTGTATTGTCTGCCATATTCTCCTCCTTTCTTTTATTATTGTTACCAGATATGCTATCAGTTCTGTGAAGGATTCATAATCTTAGTAACCTTTGCCGCCGTAGCCGAATCCATTTTACCAAGGATATTACCTCTCGACTGGGCATCCATGGCATTTAATATCTTGGCAACAAGTGACAGATTGTCGGTCATGCTGTCAAAAATAGCTGCGGCCTCCTTAGGCTTCATTTTGGAATATGTCTGGGCATAATCCTTAATTTCATCATCCTGTTCAAGCTGTTCACACACCTGTTTATATAAGATTTCTGCATTGGCAGGATCTACCTGCTCGTAGAATTTCTTATATTCTTTTATATCGGGTGCTTTATCTGAAAAAACAACCTCCTCATAGTATTTTTCTTTTTTCCTCCTCAAAGGCTGCCTGCTCCTCCTTATAGGTGCTCAAATCCTGTATCTGGGCATTTAAATCATTGATTGTCTGGGCATCAGCCTGATTCTTGCTATTGGCATCATCCAATTGTTTTTCAAGCTCCTTAATTCTCGAAACCGCATCGTCCAAATTTGTGTAGCCTGCGGTCTCTTTGGACTCAGATGCAGTGATATTGCCGGAATCAGGAAGTATCTTACTTAGTACAGGCACATCCTTTAGTGCCGGCGCAAGCACAGTCGAGCCAAAGCCACCCACATCTGCTTTTACAAAAACTGCAAATATTCCAAGCCATATTGCAATAATAAGTATAGTAACAAGCACCATGACTATCTTGCTTGAGACAGAATCACTGTCATCATTTTCTGCATCGGGCTTATCGGCTTCATGATTCTTCTTTGCTTTTTCTTAGCCGCCTTTTTAGCGGCTTTTTTTCTTCCATTTTCTTTTCTTTTTTTGTTTTCTTAGTATCCTTGGTTGATTCTGCTTCGTTTAGTTCTGCCATATTTCCTCCGGACTACGAATTATAGGTAAAGCTCACAAGCTGGTCTATCTCTTTGGATTCGTTGTCTTTTTCCTCTTTTTTGAAAATCCTCAAATTTCTTATCGCGCAGCTTCTCATGCGTCTTACGCTCTTTCATAAGCTCATTCAATGCCACTCTTTTAACCTCCAGCATATCCTCCGCTTTCTTTACATTCATAAGCTGTGTGCGGATAGCCGATTTGAGTGAATTTATGTTTTTTTGCAAATATTAATTTCAGATATATTTAAGCTGCCTGAAAGCTGTTCCTTAAGAGCAGCTTCATAGACTGCACGCTTTTTTTAAACAGCTCTTCGAGCTTTTCTTTTTCAATCAGATAAGCACGGTTTGCTTCCGAAAACTCGTTCTTTGCCTGTGTTTCAAGCTTTATTTTTATATCAAGTATATTTTGCATGCTGTATTTGAATTTTCCCATACTACTCGAACACCTTCTCTAAAAGCTCAAGTTCCTCTTCAAAGCTGAATTTCTCATCTGTTCCCTGACAAAGGAATGAGTTAACAGCACCAATTTTTTGAATAGCATAGTCGATATCTGGATTTGAGCCGTTTTTGTATGCACCGATATTGATAAGATCCTCAGCCTCCGTGTATGTGGCTAGCACGTTTTTTAATCTGCCGGCGAGATTTTTGTGCTCCTTAGTTGCTATAGCACTCATAACTCTCGAAATACTCTGCAGTACATCAATAGCCGGATAATGATTTTTATGTCCCAGCTTTCTATCGAGCATGATGTGGCCATCCAAAATAGAACGCGCCGTATCTGTAATAGGCTCATTGAAATCATCTCCATCGACAAGCACAGTGTACAGCCCTGTGATAGAGCCTTTATCAGCTCTTCCTGCTCTCTCTAAAAGCTTTGGCATCTCAGAATACACACTTGGTGGATATCCTCTCGTCACAGGGGGCTCTCCGGATGCAAGTCCTATCTCTCTTTGAGCCATGGAAAAACGTGTCAGTGAATCCATCATCAATAGCACGTCTTCACCCTTGTCACGAAAATATTCAGCGATGCTTGTAGCTGTCTTTGCAGCCTTGTTTCTTATAAGAGCCGGCTTGTCAGAGGTTGCAACTACTACAACAGAGCGTGCCATACCCTCAGGGCCAAGATCCCTTTCTATGAACTCTCTAACCTCCCTGCCTCGCTCTCCAATCAGGGCAATTACATTGATATCTGCCTTTGTGTTGCGGGCAAACATACCAAGAAGAGTACTTTTACCGACTCCTGAGCCTGCAAAAATGCCGATACGCTGTCCTTTGCCTACTGTGATGAGGCCATCTACTGCCTTCACTCCCAGAGGAAGCACATCACTGATAATTTCTCTGGACATCGGATCAGGTGGCGGTGCTTCTATCGGATATTCACTGTCAAGCTTAAGGTCTTTTTCATCACAGTCAGTTACACGGCCTATTCCGTCAACTGTATGGCCTAAAAGCTCATCACCGACAGCTACCGTGAGAGGATGTCCTGTATTTTCAACTATACAGCCGACACCGACTCCCTCCACATTGTCAAACGGCATCAGAATAATATGTGAATCTTTAAATCCTACCACCTCAGACATGACATAATCCCTGCGTTCCTTGTCAAGAAAAAATCATGCAAAGATCATTGAGCTTAGCCTTGGGACCAATTGATTCTATCGTAAGACCGACAACCTTGTCCACCTTGCCAAAGCATTTATAGTACTCACCGCTTTTTAATTGTAAATACTTTTTGTGCTACCTCTAACAATTAAAATCCCTTTCTTCCAACACTCATACAGCTATATCAGCTGCAAAGTGAGCGTATATCCTTCACCAGATTGTTGAGCTCCATATCAATTCCACAGTCAAACACTCCAAAGCTTGTCTCAATGAAGCAGCCGCTCGTGTCAAGATTTGCGTCATTTACAACCTCGATATCAATATCATTGCCTATGCGTTCCTGAATCTCATCCAAATGCGACATCATAAACTTATAGTTTGAATAAGCTACATGTATACGAAATTCTTTGCCCACCTCTATATTTGACATGGTATTTCAACCAGATGAAACAAGATATCCTTTTTATCATCGAACTGTATTTTAAAGACTTTGTTAAAAACCTGAATTATTGCATCTATCAGATCTGATTCAAGCTCCTTTGAATAAGCATCATATTTTGATTTCAAAGCGCTTTCTTTATCTGAAAGCTCCTGTCTTAAAGATATTTCTTTTTCGTCAAACTCTCTCTGACACTCAGCCAGACCATCCTCATAGCCCTTTGACTTGTTATCAGCATATAGAATCTGTGCACGTTGTTTAGCCTCATCTAAAAGTCTTGAGGCCTCTGCCTTTGCTTTGTCCAATATGCTATCAGCCTCAAGCTTTGCTTCCTCTAAGAGCCTTTCCTTCTCAGCTGAAACATCTATTTCTGTGACTACAGCAGCATTTATGCCATCATTGAAGCCGCTCTCCTGCGTGTCCGGACTTAGCGATTTTGTTTTTTCTAAGCTGCTCTGTGCATCAGATGATATGCCTGTATAACTATCAGCGGGGCGGCTTATGGAGTCGGCAAAAATCTGCTTTATCATGGAATTGCTATTTATCACACGGACATTTTTATCTTCTCCGGCAACACGATACTGCTTTAATATATTAGACAACTATATCATCACCTCCGCCTCTTGAAATGACAATATCACCCGAATCCTCAAGCTTTCTGATAACAGCAACTATCTTTTGCTGCGCCTCCTCAACATCCTTCATACGTACAGGTCCCATGAAATCCATATCCTCTTTTATCATAGCGGCAAGTCGTTTTGAAAGATTCCTAAATATGACATTTTGTAGTTCCTCTGTAGAACTCTTAAGTGCAAGCTCAAGATCCGCATTCTCCACATCGCGGAGCACTCTCTGGATAGACCTGTCATCCAGGAGAAGGATATCCTCGAATACAAACATCTTCTTTCTGATTTCTTCTGCAAGCTCAGGTTCATCAACCTCAAGTGACTCCATAATACGCTTTTCTGTAGCACGGTCTACACTGTTTAATATATTGACAATAGAATCTATGCCACCGACAATTGTATAGTCCTGATTGACAAGAGATGAAAGCTTTCTCTCCAGCACTCTCTCGACCTCCTTTATGACATCAGGTGATGTTCTGTCCATCTGGGCGATACGTCTGGCAACATCAGCCTGCTTTTCCGGAGGCAAAGCACCGAGTATCATGGCAGCCTGTGAAGACGACAGATAAGAAAGAATCATGGCTATTGTCTGAGGATGCTCGTCCTGTATAAAATTAAGCAGCTGTGCAGGCTCAGTCTTTCTGACAAACTCAAATGGTCTGACCTGTAATGATGCTGTAAGCTTGGAAATAACTCCCTGAGCCTTTTCACTGCCAAGAGCTTTTTCAAGGAGCTCCTTGGCATAGCCGATGCCGCCCTCAGCAATATACTGCTGCGCGAGACACACCTGATAATATTCATCCAAAACAGATTCTTTATCCTGCGGAGAGACGCTTCTGGTGTTTGCTATTTCGAGTGTCAGACTCTCTATCTCATCTTCCTTCAAATGCTGGAAGATGGCTGAAGCCTTTTCAGGTCCAAGTGTAATTAAAAGAATAGCAGCTTTTTGTAAACCACTGTAATCATCTATCATATGTAACTACTCCCAATCCTCATTAAGCCAGTTACGCAACAGCTGCGCAGCCGCTTCGGGATTTTCATCAACAAATTTTTCTATCAGAAGACGTGTCTCCGTCTTCTCGTTATATCCAATATCCTCAAGAGGCTCATTATTCTCAGCAGTCTGTTCTAAAAAGAGAATCTACAGACAGCTCCTCCTCTTTTTGGCTCTTCCTCACTGCTTCTTGTGCTCTTAAATACCACAAAGCCAAGCAGTGCAAAAATAAGGACAGTGATTGCAATCTGTAAAATATCACTCAACGAACGCACGCCAGATGCCTTGTCAACAAACTCCGGCTGCTCATATACAAGGAATGAAATCTGTGTGATACCTGTTGCATTCTGCACGGAAGTTACAAGATCCTGATCTACATCCGTCACCTTGACCGGATCTGCATGCTTTGCTTTGTACTCCTCCCAGCTTGTATCCTTGAGCTTTCCGTTCTTTTCAAGAGTGCTTTCATCATATACCTTATACCTGGTGGCAACTACGGTAATTGAAGATGAATCATACTTGATTGAGCCTCCATCGTTTTTACTTGTAGTGATTTTTTCGTCATTTAAATACTTTTTGTCGTTATCTGTAATTGACGACTCTGATGGAGTGCCATCCTGTGTAGTGTATGTAGTATCATCGCTGTTTGAATCAGTTCCGGGAACCGCAGCCTGACCATTGGTTGCGTCCGACTGGTAATTCGACTCACTGTCCAAAAGACCTGTATCGGTCTGTCCATCAGGCAGAGTGTAATTTTTCTGGGCTGTTTCTGTCTTACTGAAATCTATGTCCAGATTCATGCCAACTTCAATATTCGAGAAAATATTTGAGCTCTCTAAGGTCTTTTTGACTTCATTTTTCACCTGCTCCTCCAGCTTTTGCTTATAAGAAAGCTGTGATGTCGCAAGACCTGCCGAGGTATCGGAATCTCCGCCCGAGTAAAGTACATTGGCCTTTTTGTCGATGATAGTAATGCCCTTTGTGGTATCGTTTCCAAGAGCTGTTGCAACAAGACGTGCTATTGCGTAGGCCTGATCATCTGTAATCGAATCCTTAAGTCCAAGAGTGACAGCCGCAGTTGCCTCCTCTTTTGATTTAAGAATGGTACCATCCTTGTCAGGCATAGTGATATCAACGCTTGCTTCATTTACGTATGACTGTTTTTCCAGATGATCCTTAAGCTTATCCTCCAGATACACCTGATACTTTTTTTCTGCTTATCAGCCTCGGTTGTTGAGAAGCTGCCGTCTGTGACATTGTCTATCGAGTACGCCTGCTCAGGGATGACGTTATCACCCAGTGCCATAATGGCATTTACCTCATCTGATTTATTGACAAAAACACAAGCTTGCTGTCCACCTCATAGCTTATATTGTTATCTTCAAGTACTCCCTTTATTGTGGAAGCCTCTGATGCACTCTGTGCCTCGACCAGCTCAACCTGTGTAGGTCTTGATATGACTACGCCAAGTATTACAAGAGCCACTATAACCACAGCTACTATGCTTATGAGCACGGAGCGCTGCTTAGTATTGAATTTTTTCCACCATGCAGTTATTTTATCCAAAATAGCCTTTAAACGTTCTGGCATTTTCTATTACTCCTTATATTGACATCTGCATAAGTTCTTTGTATGCGTCAATTATTTTATCCCTGACAGCAACAGTGTACTGCAATGCCACAGCCGCCTTTGTTTCCGCAACAAGCAGATCATGTGTATTATCAGACTCGCCAAGTGCAAATCTCACTTCCTCCTGCTCAGCTGCATTCTGCAGATCATTTGTCTCACCGATGCTTCCCATGGCAGCAGAAAGTACATCAGAAAATGAATCAGTCTTGTCAGTTTTCGTAAGAGAGGTATTATTAAAAAAAGATTTAATATCTCCTGTTGAAATTCCATTAATGTTTGAAATATCCATCAAAAAGCTCCTTTATGTATGTATCAGCCGGCTATTTGCCTATTTGTAAGCCATTTTGTGCCATTGACTTGCTTGCCTCAAAGGCAGTTGCATTGGCTTCATATGCACGTGTGGCATCTATCAGATTGGTCATCTCTGTGACTGTATTGACATTTGGATAAGAAACATAACCATCTGCATCAGCATCAGGATTTGATGGGTCATACTCCTTGATAAAATCAGTAGAATAATCTGATGTCACGCTGCTTACCTTTACACCGTTTCCAACAGCGGCCTTCTTTGATGAAGAGTATATCTGTGAAAAAGGTGTGACATTTTTCTCGGAAAAAGTCACAATCTTTCTACGGTACGGTGTGCCTCCCTTTGTGGACGTAGTGTTTACATTGGCAATATTCTGTGCAATGATATCTGTCCTGAAGCGTTCAGCCGTCATGCCGGACGCACTTATATTAAAAGCTTGAATCCTTGCGCGAGCCCAAAATTCGATATACAAGATATTTTTTTGGTAGCTTGCATCAGCCGCTTTTTACATTGACATAATCAAAGGCTGTTGAGTTTATCATAAATATTCCTCCAATACACTTTTTGCATATTATAAAAAATACTATATAAGTACTCTAATATATATATTATAAAGTAAAATCGACAAAACACAAGATGTTTTTGTTGTTTTTTACATTATATATTTTTGTCGACAGACACACTATATATATGCCGAAAACATAGAAAAAGACCTATGTTCTTTCAAACATAAGTCCTTAAAAATATATTTAAATTTATTTACTTGTTTTTATTTCGGATTCTGTCAAGCTCATCAAAAAACTACATCGTTTACTACTTTGATATATGTGCCCTTCATGCCGGATGAGCGTGATTCGATAACGCCTGCACTCTCAAACTTGCGAAGGGCATTTACAATTACCGAGCGGGTAATGCCTACTCTGTCGGCTATTCTGCTGGCAACAAGTATACCCTCATTGCCGTCAAGCTCATCAAAGATGTGGAGAATAGCCTCAAGCTCAGAATAAGAAAGTGTATTGATAGCTGAACGGACAATCGATACCTTTCTCTTTTCCTCTTCATTCTCCTCATTCACGGATCTCATCATCTCAAGCCCCAACCACTGTCGTGCCATACTCTGTAAGAATGATATCGTCAATGTCATACTCTCTGTCACTTCTGTACTCAAAAAGAGTTCCAAGCCTCTCGCCGGCTATATCAATAGGTGTGATAATAGCCTTGTACATCCTTGTATCTTCACCAAAGCCAAGCGTCTCAAGGTTTACATTTCTCCTTTGTTGAAAGTATGCCAAGAAGTCTTTCATTGAGCTCAGTGTCAATATAGCCTCCAACCTCATCTACTATAGTTCATGAAGCTCATCCACGCCTTTGCAGATACTTGAGCCAAGCACCTTGCCCTTTTTGCTGATTACAAGTATGTCTGAGTCGAGCACACCGGTGAGCACCTGACATATATCATTGAACACAACCTTTGATGAATTGTTGTTGTGAAGAAGCTTATTAATCTTACGTGTCTTATCTAATAATTGTACTCCCATTAATTGTTATTCCTCTCTTTCGGGCTTTTTATCTGTTACGTAGCCGCACTGCTCATCTGCGCAGGCAATCTTGTTTCCCTTTACAATCATATATCCTCCACAACGAGGGCATTTTTTCTGCAACAGGTCTGCCCCAGCTCATAAAATCACACTCAGGGTTGTCAATACAGCCATAGTATTTTCTTCCCTTCCTTGTTTTCTTAAGTACAACATCCTTACCGCATTTAGGGCAATTGACGCCGATTTTTTTCAAGATAAGGCATAGTGAATCTGCAGTCAGGAAATCCCGGACATGCCAAAAACTTGCCGTGAGGCCCGTATTTTATAACCAGATTGCGTCCGCACTCAGGGCAGATTTCATCTGTCACCTCATCATGTATTGTAACCTTCTCAAGCTCATTTTCAGCCTTGTCGATTGCATCTTTAAGATCAGGATAAAAATTCTCAACAACTGTCTTCCAGTTAACCTTCCCCTCGGCTACCGCATCTAAAAGCGACTCCATATTGGCTGTAAAATGCTCATCGACAATAGTAGGAAATGATTCCTTCATAATAGAATTAACAACCTCTCCTATCTCTGTCACATAGAGATTTTTACTCTCCTTGGTAATATAGCGTCTGGCAAGTATTGTAGATATTGTTGGAGAGTAGGTACTCGGACGTCCTATTCCAAGCTCTTCAAGCGTCTTTACCAAAGAAGCCTCAGTGTAATGTGCCGGGGGCTGGGTAAAATGCTGCTTAGGCAAAAGCTCCTCAACTGTAAGAAGCGATTCTTCTGTCAGAGGATTTTTTAAGAACGGGCTGCTTTTCTTTCTTTGCATCGTCTGCAGCAGTATATGCAAGCTCAAAACCATCAAATAACAGTCTTGACGTAGCAAAGCTGAATACATAATCTCCGACTGAAAGCTTTACTGTAGTAGTCTCGTACTCGGATTTTGCCATACGGCTTGCAGTAAAACGCTTCCAGATAAGCTGATAAAGCCTGAACTGGTCTCTCGACAGTGACTCCTTAATCTCCAGAAGGCACTCTGTTTATATCAGTTGGCCTGATTGCCTCATGGGCATCCTGGATATTTTTTTGCTGCTCTTCTTTGTTCCCTCACCGGTGGAAAGATATTTGTCTCCATAGCTTTTTGAAATAAAATCCTTTGCCATGGCCTCAGCCTCATCTGATACACGCACAGAATCGGTACGCAGGTATGTGATGATACCTACCGTACCCTGTCCCTTTATGTCAACTCCTTCATAGAGCTGCTGGGCTATACGCATAGTCTTTGATATTGGAAAATTCAGAGCCTTTGAAGCCTCCTGCTGCAAAGTACTGGTCGTAAAAGGAAGCGGAGCTTTTATTGCTGCGCTGTCCTTTTTTAATGCTTTGCACTTTGCACTCCTTTCCCTTTATTTCGCTAAGCACATTATCCATCTCTTCCTTTGAGGAAATGGCTATCTTGTTGTCGCCCCTGCCGTATAGCTTTGCAGTGATCGGCTTCTTCTCACCCTCCACATCAACCGTGGCATCAAGGCTCCAGTACTCCTCAGGGATAAATGCATTGATTTCATCCTCCCTGTCACAGATAATGCGAAGTGCAACAGACTGCACTCTTCCCGCACTAAGCCCTCTCTTGACCTTGGCCCAAAGCAGCGGACTGATTTTGTAACCTACTATACGATCCAAAACTCGTCTGGCCTGCTGTGCGTCCACAAGATCCATATCTATTTTTCTTGGATGCTTTAAGGATTCCTTGACAGCATTCTTCGTGATCTCATTAAAGCTGATACGGCTGACATCCTTGCCCTCAAGTTTAAGTGCGTGAAGCAGATGCCATGAGATGGCTTCTCCCTCACGGTCGGGATCGGTTGCGAGATATATCTTATCGGCCTTCTTAGCCTCCTTGCGAAGCTTAGCGAGTATTTCACCCTTTCCGCGGATTGTGATATATTTTCGGTTCAAAATCTCCGTCCACATCTATTCCAAGGCTGCTCTTTGGCAGATCCTCACATGACCGTTTGATGCCATTACCTCATAGTTTTTTTTCCCAAGAATTTCTTTATAGTCTTTACTTTTGCAGGCGACTCTACGATAACCAGATATTTAGCCATTATAAACTCCTTATATAGTAATTTGGAATTGTCTCCTTAACAAATCCTTTTTTGTATAAGATTTTCTAACACTTCAAATAGTTCCGATAATTCATACGGCACTTTTTGAGACAATGTCCCGATTGCGATAGGACAAAAATCGAGTAAACTATACACCAATGCTTCTTTTTTATCAAGTATATTTTTTCTGAAATCCATCTGTGTGCACTCTGTAAACCCAGTCATTGTAATGTCTGAGACAAATTCATCAATATTATAAATAATGCCTGCGCCCTGCTTTATCAGGCTGTTGCAGCCGTAGCTTAAGGTGTCGGTGATACGCCCCGGAATGACATATACGTCCTTTCCCTGCTCCATTGCAAAATCAGCCGTAATCAGTGAACCGCTTCTCTTTTTTGCCTCAACTATAACTACTATATCGGATAACCCGGAAATTATTCTGTTTCTCATCGGAAAAAACATCTTTTGCGGGTCGGTGCCCGGCATAAGCTCGCTGATTATGCCTCCAAAGACCTTTATTTTATCATACAGAAAGCGGTTCTCTTTCGGATAACAGGTGTCTGCTCCGGAGCCAAGAACTGCATATGTATTTCCACCAGCCTCCAGACACCCCATATGGGCATCTCTGTCTATTCCTCTTGCCATGCCGCTGATTATCTGTATCCCCTGCCTTGAAAGTGCTGCTGCCAGTACCTTTGCCACCTCGCAGCCATATGCGCTTCTGCCCCGAGCTCCGACTATAGCGACACTTTTTCTTGATTTGTCGGGAAGAGCGCCTATGTAAAAAAGACTATACGGCGGATTATGTATATTTCTAAGCTTGTCCGGATAAGCCTCATCCTCCATTGTTACAAAGCCGATATCCTTCTGCTGAAATAATATCCACTCCTTCTCTACGTCATAGGAAGCTCTTGATTCAAGGATTATTTTTCTGTCATCATCTGTGAAAAACAAAATATCAAAAAGCTCATTCTTTGGCATAAAAAACAGCTTTTCTGCCGTTATACTGCAATCATGCAGAAGCTTTTTTTCTTCGCATTGCTTATATCTGTAAGGCTTGTAAGCCAGTATTTGAACTTCATGATACAGCACCTCCCCAGAACTTCTCATTGATGCTTCTGTAGCATATAGCTTCGTTGAGATGCTTTGTCTTTATGCTTTCACAGCCGTCCAGATCAGCTATTGTACGCGCAACCTTAAGTATCTTGTGGTATGTGCGTGCCGTCAGTCCAAGCTTGTCAAACATATTTTCCATGTAGCTTTTCTCTCGACTGCCGAGGAAACAGTATTTTTCCAGCTTGTCAGTTGATATTTTTGAATTATACGAAAAGCTCTCACCTTTAAACCTTTCCTTTTGAAGCTCGTGGCAGTGCATAACACGCTTTCTTATGTCCGCAGATGATTCATTGGATGTAGTACTGTTTATATCCTCAAAGCTAAGCGGTGACGCCTCCACATATATCAATTCTGTCTATTATAGGCTGTGAGACCTTATCAAAATATCTGCGCAGAGTCGGCTCTGAGCAGCGGCACCTTTGCATATCGGGATAATAGCCGCAGCTGCATTGGTTCATCGCACCAAAAAGCAGGAAATTAGCCGGATAAGTCACGTTTCTGCCGGCTCTTGAAAGCCTGATGCAGTGCTCCTCAAGCGGAGCCCTGAGCAGGTCCAACAGGCCGGCCTTAAACTCAGCGAGCTCATCCAAAAACAAAACGCCATTGTGTGCAAGCGATATCTCGCCCGGATTAATTCTCGTTCCTCCGCCGATTAATGCGGCCTGGGTGACGGAATAGTGGGGATTTCTGAATGGTCTGCTGTCCCTTAAGGAGCTGTCATTGTCCAAAAGACCACAGATGCTGTATATTTTTGACAGCTCAAGTCTCTCATTTTCACTAAGAGGAGGCAGAATGGACGGCATACGTTCTGCTATCATTGTTTTGCCTGCACCGGGAGGTCCGACAAGCAGTATATTGTGCATACCACCAGCAGCCACCTCACATGCTCTTTTAATAAATTTCTGTCCGTTAACATCACAAAAATCGGCGTATTTTTCATCCATTTGCAGCTCATGTGCCATGCCGGTTTTCTGACACGTAAATGCTGCCTCATCAAACTGTGCAATTACATCATTTAAATGGCTTATCCCAAATATTTTTGCACCGCAGACGAGTCTGCCTTCATTTTCATTCTGCTTTGGAATAATAAACTTTCCAATGCCTTTGTTGTACTCATCAAATACAATTGGCAGAATACCGCTGACCGGCAAAATTTCACCGTTTAAATTTAGCTCGCCTGCAAGTGTGCAGTCCTTTATGCTATCAGCGTCAATCACCCCCATAGCTGTTAAAATAGCAACAGCTATAGGCAGATCAAAGCCTGTTCCGGTCTTTTTAATATTTGCAGGCGATAGATTTACTGTGATACGCTTGGCAGGCAAAATAATGCCAACGCTGTGCAGCGCTGTTTTAACACGCTCCTTTGCTTCTCTCACCTCTGAGGTAAGATTTCCAACCATATCAAAAACAGGCATACCGGTTGAAATATCAACCTCCACCTGTACCGGAATCGCACTGATTCCATCCAAAACAGCCGTTCTGACTGTACTGTACATATATACTCCTATTCCAATTGGGGTAAATGCATAGACAAATGCACAAAAGACATGGCTCTATGATAACATATTTTTGCCTTTTGTAAACACCTATTCGAGCAGTTTTCGTAATTTTTTCAAACCGGCCTTTTCAATTCTTAAAACATATGACCTCGAAATGCTGAGCGTTTTAGCAATCTGTCTCTGTGTCAGCTCTTTTTTTTCACCGTCAAGGCCAAAGCGTTTCGTAATAATATAATATTCTCTGTCCGATAAAACGCTTCTCATATTTTGCCTTAAAATCTTAAGTGACTCAGACACCTCTATATCCGATACCACATCAGATTGTCCATTCTCAATCACATCCACCAGATGAATCTGGTTTCCCTCCTTGTCAGTGCCTATAGGTTCAAATATGGACACATCACCCCGGCTCTTTTTACGGCTTCTAAAGTGCATCAGAATCTCATTTTCGATGCATCTGATTGCAAAGGTTGCAAAACGATTTCCGTAATCAGCCTTGAATGATGACACTGCTTTTATCAGTCCTATAGTGCCTATGGATATGAGCTCCTCCATCTCATCCTCTCTTACTGCATATTTTTTTTGTAACATGTGCCACAAGGCGCATATTGTGTAATATAAGCTCATCCTTAGCTTCTTTATCATTTTGAGCCACTTTTTTTCAGACATTCCGTCTCACGTTCTAAACTAAGCGGTGATAAAAATGTATTCACATAGCACCCTGTCATTATTTGCTTATAATATATTATGTTCAAATCTGTATTTTGTGATATAATCTTTGCCATGAATAGAAAAATAGACTACAAAATCAATGAAAATGATACAGGAAAAACAGTAGAAGGCTTTTTGAAGGAGCATGGCTACACACATCAGGTGCTTGTCAGGCTGAAGCAGACAGACCATGGCATACTAAGAAACGGTATATGGGCCTATACAAACGAAAGGCTGTGTAAGGACGATTTAATCACAGTCCAAATTGTAGAAAACGAATGCTCTGATAATATAGCACCTGTAAATCTGCCTCTTGATATAGCATACGAGGACGATGATATCATCGTAATAAACAAGCCGTTTGATATGCCTGCCCATCCCTCCGCCGGAAACCATGACAACACGCTTGCAAATGCGCTCATGTACTACTATGGCAGTCAGAATAAGCCGTTTGTATACAGATGCATAAACAGGCTTGACAGAGATACCACAGGGCTTACAATTGTCGCAAAGCATGCACTTGCAGGCGGGATACTTGGCAACGCTGTCGCAAAGCGTGCCATCCACCGGACATACTACGCCGTCTGCAGTGGGTGTACACCTGCATGCATGCGCATCAGTGCTCCGATTGCAAGAAAGGATGCTTCCACCATAGAGCGGTGTGTTGATTTCAAACGCGGTGAATATGCAGTAACCGACTTTATCAGAATCAAATATAACCCTGATAATAATTTATCGCTTGTCAAACTAAGACTTCTTACCGGACGCACTCACCAGATACGCGTCCATATGAAGTATATCGGTTTTCCACTGATAGGTGACTTTTTATATAATCCGGACTATACATATATATCCAGACAAGCACTGCACTCAGGGCGTCTTGTTTTCACGCACCCTGTCACAGGACAAAAAATGAACCTCATATCTGATATTCCATCAGACATGAAGTCCCTGTTCTAGTTGATTTATTTTATCCTTTTCGTATGGGATATGCCCTTTTAAAACCTCTTTTTTTATGTAGCTGTAAGTATATTCTTCTCCCTTTAACAGAGAGCATGACAAGCAGATACTCAAGCATTGCTTTTGTATCGGGATGAATCATGTAGTGATCCACGCTTTTTTTCATAGTATTCCAGCGCACTTTTGTCGGTGTACTTTTTCTTTCTGATAGTTTTTTGAGGCGCTTACACGGTCTATAAACATCTCGCAGACATACCTTATGGGCATTTTCATGCCCTCCATTTTTTTTGTATGTGCTTTATCGTCCCCCGGCTTTGAAACAGCATAGTCAATCCAGTACTCCAGGTGATGCTTATTGCGTCCCTTGTGATGAAGCCACGCAGATGAATAGCCCCTGTCGGCTCTCTCCGCATTATTCGGGCTCATATACCCCTTGTAATACCTGCAGCCGACAAGAAACTCAGTCGGTGAATATTTTGACATGTCATGAAGAAGTCCCTGTTTATAAAGTCCTATCCTAAAGCACCCCTGCATGACTAAAATCTTGTGATGTGTAATTGTTATAAAATGTCTTATTGCTTTCATATGTCTATCTGCCTATGAGGATGTATACCGACTGCGGTGAGACATCTGCATACTGCTGGTTTTCACACAGCACCGGAGTGTCATAAAACGGTTCTTTGAGCGTAGAATCGCAGACTGCATACCATTTCATTCCTTTCTTTAGCTTAGGAAGAGCTAACTTCTCTCTGGATGAATAAAAATTATAAGCTACGTATACATAGTCTTTATTCACTTCATTGTAATCCCCACAGTACATCACACCTACACATAGCTTTGTGGCATCACACTCGCCTATCCAGGCATTCTTGCAGTGGTAGGACAAATCAGGATACCCAACAGCCTTGTAATCGCTGATTTAAACGGCTTTGGACAGGAAATAACAGGATGCTCATCCCTGAATTTGATAAGTCTGGTTAAGAACCTGATGTTTTCCCTTCTGCTCTGCTCATTTGACCAGTTCACCCAGCCTGTAGGGTTGTCCTGACAGTAAGCATTGTTGTTGCCATCCTGTGAATTACAGATCTCATCACCTGCCATAATCATAGGCACTCCCTGTGCCAAAAACAAAAGAAGCATGGCATCCTTCCACTTAAGTTTTCTTATCTCACGGATAAACCTCTTTCGCGAAGGACCCTCACAACCGTAATTATTGCTGAAATTCCATGAAGGACCATCAGCATTTTTCTCACCATTGGCCTCATTGTGGCGGTCATTGTACATGAATAAATCGCTCAGGGTAAAGCCGTTATTGCTTGATATATAGTTTATAAATCCGACATTCTCCCCCTGCTTTTTCTGCTGGTTTAAAAGCTCATACATATTGCAGTTGATATGGTTTAACATCATACGCGCCGCAAACTGGTACTCCTCCTTGTCAATATAGAGATTTTCATATGTCCTGTTTTGCGGTACGACCGACATATCAAAGCCATCATAGAGTATCTTTGTCCGGCTAAGGAGAGCATCCTGCACAATCGCAGTAACAGGCAGCCTGTCCCCAAGCAGCTTAAAACCATCTACATGAAAGCTCATGACCCAGTATCTGAGCGCATCGAGTATCAGATTGTGGTCAGTTCCGTCCGGAAAATACATCTCTACAATACATTCCATGCCATTTTTGTGCAGCCTTTCAACGAGACGCCTAAGCTCATTGGAGGCATCTGAAGCGTCACTGGCATATGATGCTTTTACGGCAAAATAATTGCCGGAGGTATAGCCCCAAAAATTGACCTTGTCATTTTGCTTGTCGGTGTGCACACTTTGCTCATCCTTTAAGGAATACTTCGGCTTTGCATATTCCGGAATATCGTGCTTTACAGGGATTGTCATTTCTTCAAACTCGTATACAGGCATGAGAAGAATTGAAGTAAAGCCTAATTTCTTGATGTAATTTATTCTGTCCGATACAGCCTCAAAGGTGCCCTTATGCTTTTTGTCCCCTGAAACATCCATGGAAAAACCTCTAACATGCAGCTTATACAGCTTCATCCGGTCCCTGGTTATCTCAGGAAAGCTGTCATATTTCCAGTCAAAATCACTACTGTCTATCCCGCAGGCTATTTCGTAATCATTGTCACTTCTTGTTTTATCATTCCATTTTTCTCTGCCGAAAATTCTTGTGGCATAGGGATCTATGCACCTTTTTCCATTAATTCTAAAATAATATGCATACTCATTCCCGCAAAAGCCATGAAGTCTCACAGAGTAAAGTGAACCTGTCGAATACTCGGCAGGTATATCAATCACACAGGCAGTATTTCCCGATTTATCAAGTAAAACAATGCTGCATTCATCCTCTTTTTTTCTGCTGCAAAGGTGAATACTGCACTATCCCCCTCAATATAAGCACCTGTTTTTAAAAAGTTTCCCTTTGTTAGTCGAAAATTCATGCAACACCATCCAATCAATAATTCTAGTATTTATTTATTATACTAGTTTTGACTTTTTTTGTATAGAATAATTTGATATAATATAATAGTTACTTTAGATTACTATAAAGAAAGAGGTACAATATGGCAGAAAAAGCAACACCTGTTACACCTGATGAGGCAGACGATATCCGCGTAACACTTGATCTGGACAACGGAAGTGTCGAATGCAAGATTATCACCATTTTTGATGCAGATCACAAGGATTACATAGCTCTTCTACCGTTAGACAAAAATGGCAACGAGAATGAGAGCGGCGAAGTGTATCTGTATCGCTATTTCGAGGACGAGGAAGGTCTTCCGAGAATAGAAAATATCGAATCCGACGACGAGTACGAGGCTGCTGCCGACAGATTCGATGAGCTTTTGGATGACGAAATGTTTGATGATATTTAATCATCTCTACTATTATTTTGTCTAGGTTCTTTACTTTCACGGACAAACCTGGAGGCTTGGGCTGATTTATCGTTTACCGACTTGACCGAGTAAACAGACAAGCTTGTCTTGGCACGGGTCATGCCGACATAAAACAGCCTTCGCTCCTCCTCTACGTCCTTTTCAAGCACAGCCTTTTTATACGGCATTATCCCTTCATTTGCATCAATTATATACACGTTTTCAAATTCAAGCCCCTTTGAGCTGTGAAGGGTTGCAAGTGTCACGGCATTAGGGTCACTTTCTTTCGATAAAGCCATAAGCTTCATCTGCTTTGTATATTCCCTTATATGCTCATACCACTCTTCATAAGTAGCAAAACCCTTGGCTCCTGACTGGATTTCATCCAGTATATCAAACAAATCCTCTTTATTTATATTCCTATACTCGGCATATTCAGCTAAAAAGTCGTCATAACCAATCCCTCTTCTGATATAGTTTATGCTGGCATATGGATTCATCCGGCTTATAAGCTTCATGTCATACTCAAGCTTTTCTATCCGCTCAGCTATCCACGGCTTCTCATCAAACAGCTTAATCCACTCATCAAATGCCACAGTTGCATCACACAGGCTGTCTCTTGACAGATACCGCTTTGGTCTGTTCATAATCTGCAAAAAATCAGCTCTGTCTCTGCTGCCTCCTGCAATTCTTTGGTATGTAAACAAGTCTCTGGCAATCCAGTGCTCATATATATTAGGTATATTATCCTTGGTTTTGAATGGGATATTATAGCCCATAAGCTGCTCTATAAGCTGTCTTGGCTGGGTATTTGTCCTGAAAAGCACCGCAAAGTCGCTGAATACAGCTCCTGCCTTTATCTTTTTATCTATATCGCGTATGAGAAAGATATTTTCGTCTCTTCTGTTTTCAAAATCAGCAAACGTAACAGGCGCCTTTGACTTGCTTGCCGCAATGATTTTCTTATCAAATCTCTCCCTGTTGTGCGAAATGAGATTCAACGAGGCCTCCACTATATATCTGCCACATCTGTAATTAGTATCTAAAAGGATTCTTTTTGCATTCGGATAGTCCTTCTCAAACCCAAGCATTATCTCAGGCTTTGACCCTCTGAAGCGGTATATTGACTGGTCATCATCTCCTACAATAAACAGATTATTCTGTGGAGCGGCAAGCATTTTTATAATCTCATACTGCAGACGGTTAATATCCTGAAACTCGTCAATCAGTATGTATTTATACTTGTTCTGCCACAATGCCAGTATATCAGGTATTTCCTTAAACAGCTCATAAGTATACGAGAGCATATCATCAAAATCAATAAGCCTGTTTTCCTTAAGCCTTGTCTCATATTTTTTATATATATCCCTGAATATTTCCTCACCACACACTCCCGAGTAGAAATTTTCTATATCAATGCGGCTGTTTTTAATCAGACTGATTTCAGCAAGTAAATTGCCTATAAACTCATTCTCATCCTTGTATTCAAGGCGGTAGTAGGATAAAATTTCCCTGATAAAGCCGTATCTCACAGACTCATCAGCAATATTGGCACTTGTAAAACGATATGCATATTTGAGTATTGTAAAAAAAGACAGCATGAAAAGTACCAAAAGATACGTTCACCCTCTCGTCTTTCATCAGTGAATTAAAACGCTCCTTCATCTCATTTGCAGCAGCCTTGGTAAAGGTGATAACTAAAATCTCAGAAGGCTTCACATGATGCTTTGTTATTAAGTTTTTAGTCCTGTGTGTGATAACTGCGGTCTCACCGGAACCCGGTCCTGCTAAAACAAGCATAGCGCCATCCTTGTGTTCGATGGCGCCAAGCTGGGCTTTGTTAAAATTCATAAAATACCCTTTGTTAATAGATTAGTTATTAGAAAGCTTTTCTATGCCTTTCTTAATTCTGGCTATAGACTCCTCTTTGCCAAACACCTCCATAAGCTCTGTAGCTCCGCCCGGTGTCATCTGCTTGCCTGAAACAGCGGTACGGATCGGCCACATAACATAGCCTATCTTATAGCCCTTTTCTGTAGCATATGCCTTAAGAGTCTCAAAAAGTGCATCATTTGAGAAATCATCACAGCTTTCAAGAATAGGAACCACATCGTTTAATACCTCAAGTGATGTCTCTGGGTTTGTCTTCATCTTCTTGTGAGTATACATTGCAATATCATAATCCGGAAGCTCTTCAAAGAAATCAATATGTTCCTTGATATCAGGGAATATCTCAATACGTGTCTGAACCATTCTTGCTATCTTCTTAAGGTCATAATCCTTTGTGACAACCTCCTTAATGTATGGCAGTGCCATCTCATAGAATTTGTCAAAATCAAGCTTCTTTATATATTCTCCGTTCATCCATTTAAGCTTTGTGAAGTCGAATACAGCAGGTGATTTGCTCATATGATGATAATCAAACTTCTCAACAAGCTCAGGAAGTGACATAATCTCCTGATTGTCTGAAGGGCTCCAGCCAAGAAGCGCTACAAAGTTTACAATAGCCTCTGTAAGGAATCCCTGATCCAGTAAATCTTCAAAGGATGAGTGACCACATCTCTTTGAAAGCTTATGATGCTCCTCATCTGTGATAAGCGGACAGTGTACATATACAGGCACATCCCATCCAAATGCCTCATAAAGTCTGTTATACTTAGGGGATGATGAAAGATACTCGTTTCCTCTGACTACATGTGTGATGCCCATCAGGTGATCATCTACTACGTTTGCGAAATTGTATGTAGGATATCCGTCAGATTTGATAAGAATCATATCATCAAGCTCTGCATTATCTACTGTGATATCTCCGTAAATCTCATCCTCAAATGTGGTTGTGCCCTCTGTAGGGTTGTTCTGTCTGATGACATATGGCTTGCCGGCCGCGAGATTTGCCTCAATCTCCTCCTTTGACAGGTGTAAGCAATGCTTGTCATATATAGAGATTTCCTTACCTGCAACAGTTGTCTTAAGACTGTCAAGACGCTCCTTGTCACAGAAGCAGTAATATGCCTCTCCCTTGTCAATAAGTTCCTTTGCATACTTCATGTAGATACCCTGTGCCACACGCTCACTCTGCACATATGGACCGCATCCGCCATCCTTGTCAGGTCCCTCATCATGGAAAAGTCCAGTCTCTTCGAGTGTCCTGTTTATAATATCAACAGCACCCTCCACCTGGCGTACCTGATCTGTATCCTCTATACGGAGAATGAAATCACCGCCCTCATGCTTTGCAATCAGGTAAGCATACAGTGCTGTTCTTAAATTTCCTACATGCATTCTTCCTGTCGGGCTTGGTGCAAATCTTGTTCTAATCTTACTCATTTTAAAATGTGCTCCTCTATATTAATATTTTTTAGTCATTTTTCAATTTGAAATTATATAACAATATGGAAATTTTATCAATCCTCAGATTGAACTTCCATATCAAGCTCTCTGGCATCGTAGAAGTCATTTTTTACTAAGCACCGAAACAAGCTTTTTTTTGCTGTTGTATTCCAGATCCTCGTTTGTCCTTCTGAAGCGCTCCTTGTCTTTTACAGCGAGAAGATACTGCTCATAGTTGTATACAAATTCCTTTGAATTCTTCACATGATACTTCTCGTATGTGTAGTCAACAGCATTTTTTATACTTACATACTTGATCTTCACTCTGTTTTCAAGAGCTACTGCTTTATTTTTGGATGCTGCAGCGCTTTTTACTTCATCTGAATAGCTTTGATATGTCAAAAGCACAAACGAGCCTGCAACCGCTGAAAGAAGTGCCCCCGATAAGCATAAAGATAGTGGTATCGGCTCCATATACAATCTGCATCAGCGTGCATACAGCTACCACTACAGCAAAAAATACCACTAAAAGCACTGCGTACACCTTAAATGCCCGCTGTCTGCTTTTGGCATATTCACCATCTATATCGAACTGCACTTTTTCTCCCTCGAGATACCTCAGGTCTTTATTTATTACATCCAGACTGCTTTCGTTTTTTCAAGACGCTTTATTGCCCGCGGAATCTCATCCTCCAGCTGCTGCATCTGCGCATACTGGCTGTCTGATATGCGGTTTTTGGTCTTTAAAAAATCACTTCTGGTCTTTTCGAGTGTCAATATGTTTGCAGCCGCATCATTCATGGTCTTTTTTATCTGTCTCTGACATATTTTCCATCCTTTCTATGTCAGTCAGATAATTTGTGACAAGTGCATACTCTGTTCTGTTATCCTCAAGTTCTCTGGCGGCATCAACCATCTGTTCACATATTTCAACTACATTGAACCCTTTAGTACTCTCATCCGGTATACTCTCAATATGTAATTGTGTATCATCGGTCTTTTTTTGCGTTTAAATAACATGCGCCCTGTAATCCTCTTTGTATTTCAAAATTGTTTCTTTTTGTCTGCCCTCATCACAACCATCTGAAGCTTCTGCACATACGCCCCTTAATACGCTGTCCAGATTATTTATTTCCTGCTCCGTAACACCATATTCCCTGACAATCCGGGCATATCCTGTGGCGTTATTATCAAGCTTATAGGCATATAGACAAGACCACAGCGATTTTCTGTCCCCATTTTGCCTGAAAGCCTCAATATATAAATCCGCTGCTATATCAAACAAAAACAGCTGCACATAGGCTGTAGCCAGATTGTGATATATGTTTCCGTACAATACACGCTCAGTATGCTTTGCATCCTCACATGACAGCAGCTTTTTGTATTCAAAAATTGCTGCAGTGTACTTTTTCTTCTCCATCAGTCTGTCTGCCCTGATTTTCAAGCACTCAAACTCGCTCTTTTCCTCGAGCTCCTTAAGTGCATCATGTGTGTTCTTAAGCTCCTCCTTAGTGCAGTAGCCGCTGTACTCAAGCAGCTCAGTCACAAAAGCAGACAGTCTGCCGTTTGTGGATATAATGGTTCTAAGATGCATGGCAAGCTTTGGCAGATGTGCATGGTTTTCAATCCAGGTGCACAGCTCAAGACTCATAAAGTCATCATCCAAAAGATATGTATTGTTGATTATATAATAATTAAGCTCCTCTATCGAGTAAACATTTATAGACACACCCTCTATGTAATAGGGCATGGCTGCTATAGCTTCATTACACAGTAATAATTCTCCCATATGCCCTCCTACATAGTCATCTCATAGTGCCAGACTTTGCCCGAGCTCATAAATATTTCGCCAAAGCCTAAATCCTTAATCTCTATATCTATCCTGTCATCAGATACAGGTGTCGCCGTAATTCTGATGCGTGTAGCCCTATCCGGTCTAGGCGGCATATCCGTAAGTCTTAGTGTCTCAATCTTTGCCTCCCTGCTTTTAGGAAGCTGCTTCCAGAAATCCACCTCATAAGATCCTGAAATTATAACCTCACACTGCCCCTTTGATTCAAACCAGTTGCTTCCGGCACTGATAAGATTATAAAACGACAGTTCCCCCATCATGTACCTTAAGGCTCAGATTGAACTTCATCTCATTCTCGCCCATATATACAAAAGGCCATTCTGCTTCCCTATCCCTAGTGGCTGCCGCATAGCATGCTCCCTTAGTAAAGAGGTTATTGCCCATGAACACTCGTCTTCCCTTGCACAAAAGTGCAACAGACTGTTTCATCCAGCCCTCAGCAAACGTATCTCCCACGAGAAAGACCGTTGAGATAATCTGATTCTTAAAGCTCTCAGTTATTATATCCAAAAAGCTTTTGTCCTTATCATTTTTATCCAGAGTATAGCTTATGCTTTCATCTATAGATACTACCTGTGGCGTTGTGCGAAGATCCCTCTTTAGGGAATAAAAAAATATACTTTCCTTTTCCTGCATAAACATCACCACATCATGAAGCCACAGTGACTTGTCCTGGTTCAGTGCAAAATAATAAAAGCTCTCCTTTCGGTCTATGACCGTAAGCTGTCTGGAATTTATGCCAAGCCTGACCGCCATGCCATAAAACATGCTCACGTTCTCCTTTGTCAGCCTGTCAACACATATAACAAGCCTGTCAAAGGATGAAGGATTACCAAGCTTGGATGGCAGTTCCATAACCTTTTTAAGAAACAAGGCCAAAAGCTCCTCTGCCATAAATGAATCATCATCGATGACTATTTTTTCACTATTCAGTGCTCTCTTAAGCAGCTGGTCAATACAAACCATCTCACCGCTTTTAGAGAGTCTTCTTGCCTCATCTCCATAATACCATTTGCCAATGCTCTTACGGCGTGCAAGTACAAGAGGAATCTGAAACTCCTCGCTGCCCGCAACAGTGCTGACAGTCTCCGGCTCTTTCATATTCTGTTGAAAAAAACTAACCATAGCATAGCTGTCATTTAAGTCTATGCCTATATAGTATGAATTGCCATTATGTCCCATTATAAATCCTCTTAAATCAGCTTAAACAGCTGCTTAGTCGCAGCATCCAGCCTTTTATATTCGTCTATATTGCTCTTTAAGGTTGTCTCATCAGACAGTGTATCTGAAATTATCATCTCATTAATCAGATTATAGCGGCTGTGATCATTGTCACCCGGTATATTGTTGCATGTAAGACGATTGCTCTCCTTCACCTCTATGCTGTTGTCATGCTCCTCAGTAATATAATACCTGATCAGCTCACCGAAAAAATATGACAAATGTCTTTACGTATATGCCGTCGTACATCTCAACCATATCCTCTGAATTAAACTCTTCGCCATCCTCGTCTCGGCTGTAATGCAGCACAACATGAGCCCCCGGAGTACTCTCATACTGTAAAAATGCCTTGTCATAGATGAAATACTTCTCCAGCAGTCTGTAATCAAGTCTCGCAAAAAAATCAAAATACATATTATTATATATATAATATTTAAGCAATGTATCTTCAATCTCAAGCTCAGCCTGAGTGATATCTGTTTTCTCAGCAAAATGCTTCAATAGGGCTAACTGGCAGGCATCATTTAATGTTCTGTTTCCAATAAATCGCTTTTCGATAATATCAAAAATAAAATCAGCCTTGCACCCGCCACTATGCAGATATCCATGTGCCACAAGAGATATATAAGCTAAAATCAGCTTTTCATTTCCGGCTCTTTTATAGTATTCCATAAAGATATCCGATATCTTTTCAGGCTCAATCTGCGTATAAATACCCTGTTCGAGAATACGCTCATCGAGCTTCATGGAAGATATTGAAAACTTATCAGCGGCATGCCACAGGTTAATCAGCTCGTCTGTAGGCCCGGTATAGTTTTCACACAGGTATTTAAGCACCAGGTCACTGTATTTGCCTGTTTTAAAGGCAGATATGGCAAGCTGAACCATAAAATCATCATCTACATGCTGCACCTTAAGTGCATTCTCACACAAAACCACCTTTGATGCGGCAGCAAGCATGTCTATTCCATACTCCATGGCCATATCATATGCCTTTTCATAGAGGCGGTTTGATACAAGCATGTCAATATATTTTCTTTCATCCTTTTGCAGAATATCAAAATTAATGCTTTGCAAAAACGGCCTGACGTAATCCTCATAATCGTGAAGCTGACAATATTTTAAAATTCTGTATCCCATAACAGCTTTGTAGGAATCAGAAAAGGATTCACTATAAAATACAGGTTTAAACAGCTTCAAATCATCCTTTGTAAAATCAGAATAATCCCTTACATGCTTAAAATGTGACACTATATACTGTGGTCTGTCAGGCGAGAGGCTTATACACCTGTCAAGGTATTTCTCGGCATCCATCAGCCTCTGCAGTCTGTAAGAGATGCTTTTAACATATCTATAGCCCCTTGAGTCCTCAAAAAGTATAACATAGTCGTTTGAAAACAGTTCAAAATAAGCACACTGGTCTGTAACCGGAACTATCTGCGGCTCCTTCATTTCATTCTGATATATGATAGCTCTCACTATGCGCTTATCAAATACAATAAGCTTATGGGTATATATAATATCTGAAAAGCTGCCGACAGCTCTTCATTGATAAATCCCAACTCAAGCATATCCTAGTATAAAACAGCCAGATTGTCATCAATATGCCTAAGCTGTGCCTGGTCCATGGCAAACCTACCCATAGCTTTCCTGTACTTGTGGTAGACCTCAGGCTCTGTTTCCTTGGCAGCAATTATATTATTGTAAAGCACTGCAAGCTTTCGGTATGGCAGCTTATTATCATAGCTGAAATACATCTGGATAATCTTTGGCACAGGGGAAATCTGCCTGTCATCCATAGTAATGAGATACGACTCATACAAGCCTGTCAGTCGCAGCTTATTCTCGATACCCAGCTCAAACCATTTATGAAAACAGGTATCATTTTTGTGTCCCTTAATCAGGTAGCTGCATATGATGCCGACATACTCTGCCTCCGGACATATCTCATAGGCTGCTGTAAGAAGCTCATATACCCTGTTATCGAACCCGCCTGCCAGATCAACCGCCTCAAAGATTGCTCCGGCAAGCTCCTTTGTCAGAGCCTTTTTCCTTTACGGCCCAGCTTAGGATGCGAAGCTCAAATACCGACAGCTCCTTTATCAGATAAGGATCCTGTGATATAAGATAATAAGCTTCAATATACAAATACGGAGACGAACAGCCTCGCAGTACCCAGTATTTTATATCTTTAAGCTTACCGGCACTGTCATCAAAATACTGATCCCTCAAAAATAAAAGTACCCAGAACAAAAGCACAGAGTCAGGATTTTCATAAAAAATCAGCTCCACTTCGTGTGTCATATTGTCAACGTATGAAGGCTCTCTCTCTAACAGCGTCATCAGATACAGATAATAGCCCCAGATTGGAGCTTTCTTATCAGTATTACTGTGCTTGAAATCATCAAGAATCCACTTAGCTTCCTGCCTTTGCCTGTTGATAATAAATGCCTGAGCCTTCATCAGCTCATACATATGCTCATCCGGCATGAGTGCATGCAGGTGGTTTAATATGCTTATAGTCTCGTTTGCCCATACCCCGGTCACTATCCGCTTCAGCCTGAAGCTGGTATAAAGCTCCATGATTCCGACCATGCATTCCTTTATGTCCTTTGTCACAGCTATATCACTTATACTGCCATCATCATCTCTTACACCGGCCGTGATATCTATTGTAAAGCTCTGATATACACCATCAATATATATGCGGCCAAAATTACGTCCGGCATGCATCGCAGATGCATCGATGATATACTCATACAGATATGTTTTACCTATAAAATCATCATGCGTTAAAACAGGCTTAGACAGCTTTATGAATTCACAATCCGTGCGCAGGCGTATCTCGGTATAGCCCCAGTTATCCTTTGTTATGGTAAAGCATCCACTCTGTGGCTCTTTAGAAGCCATAAAAATCTCCTCTGACTTGTCTACACTAATGGAAACAGGCTTTTTTTGTTTACGCCAATCAGAAACTCCTCCATATTCTGACCGGATGGTCTGGCGCAGGCAAAGCCCTCATAGGTCACCTCTCATATACATTGTCATAAGGAATTGTGTTTAAGAAATTGCGATTATAAAACAGATGATAAGCCTCATCCCAATTGGATGCCGCAAGCCTTGTAAAATCATCAAGGCTCTTTACAGCTCCGGTAGATGCTTCCGCATAGAGCCTTGTGATTCTTGCACAAAAAGAAAGACTGTACTCTATCTGATTGCATACAATCACAAATTTACCCTCGCAGGTATCGCCCTCCGTAAGGCCCTTACTGTTAAATTGATAACGAATCCTGACTTTCTCGCCCTCGAAGTGCGGATTCAGACACTCCATCCTTGGATTAGTCGAATAAACTATGCCACAGATTTTTATCTGATTCGTACTTTCTATTACAAAGCTTCCCGCTTCGCTTCTTCCCTCAATGACCGAAAGGTCTATTGTCTCCTCTGAAAACGCCAAAATCGGTTTCGTGCCATTAAATCTGCCGGCAGCTATCTGCCCTATACGTGCTCGCACAATTGTTACCCCGTTTACGTTAAATGTTGATTTTTATATACATATTATATAATGATATGAGGGTCAAAAAATATTTTGCCCCTCATTTATGATTAATCAGATTACTACATGCTACGCATTCCGTAATTTCGAAATCCGCTAATTTCCTGCGTTCCCGCAGCAAAATGCGGGTTAAGATATTTTTGCATATATCATACCCTTTAATCATATAATGTAAATTATATACGATTTGCAATGCTGTTGCAATGCAAATAGAAAGGAAATTACAGCTAATGATAGAACAAAAGGAGCATTTTCACGGCAGTGACCTTGAAAAAATAGAAAAAATATACGGTATAAAGAAAGAAAATATTGTGAGCTTTGCAGCAAATGTCAACCCACTCGGTGAATCCGGTAAACTAAAAACTGCACTGTCTGAGCGCATTGATGCAATCACAAAATAGCCTGACAGGGAGTATACTTCTCTCAGAAAGGCTATCGGCAGCTACTGCAAGTGCGATTACAATCACATAACAGTCGGAAACGGATGCACGGAGCTCATCTCTCTTTTCATTCAGATTACAGCTCACCAAAAAGACAATTCTGTTAGGCCCGACTTACTCTGAGTACGAGCGCGATTTAAGGATAAACGGCAGTGATATCTCCTACTATTTTCTCAAGGAAAAGGATGATTTTAAGATTAATCCGGATGAATTCATCTCTGCAATCACAGCTGATACCGACCTTGTCATCATCTGTAATCCCAACAATCCGACCGGCAGTCTTATCACACAGGATAAGCTCAAAACAATTTTAACCCACTGTAAAGAGACAAATACTTATGTGATGATAGACGAGACATATATAGAGTTTGTGCCGGATGTTGATGAGCTTTCAGCAATACCTCTGACTGAATTGTTTGACAATGTGATTATATTACGCGGCACATCCAAGTTTTTTGCCACTCCGGGACTTCGCCTGGGCTATGCCATCACATCAAATTCACAAATTCTTACAGACATAAACACAAACAAAAATCCGTGGATGATTAACTCTCTCGCCGTTGTTGCAGGCGAAACAATGTTTTTGGATGAAGAATATATAGATAAAACAAGAAGCTTGATACTTTCGGAGAAAACCAGATGCAGGCAATTGATTGATAAATCACACAAATTCAAGCTTTATCCATCCTACAGCAACTTCTATCTGCTTAAGATACTTGATGAAGGCGTGGATGCACATATGCTATTTGAGCGCGCCATAAGGCAGGGCATGATGATAAGGGACTGCTCTACCTTTCCCCGGGCTTGAGGAGCGGTTCATACGATTTTGTATAATGAAGCCAGAGGACAACACAAGGCTTATTAATTGCCTTACACAATGATGCTAAATGCCTTTATATCAACATAACATATAACTTAGTATATAAATTTTATAAACAGGTGACTAAAGTATCCTCTAAACGTATAACCAAAAAGCCTCCGGAAGGATTTAATCCAGCCGGAGGCTTTTTTTTTATAAAGTAAAATATAGAATATGCTTTAAGGTCTATATTATTTTGCAGATAAGAACTCGTCAATACCCTTTGCTGCTGCTTTTCCTGCACCCATGGCAAGAATAACCGTTGCAGCACCTGTTACGGCATCTCCACCTGCAAATACACCCTCTTTTGAGGTTGCACCTGTATCCTCAGTAGCTACAATACACTTTCTCTTATTTGTATCGAGACCTATTGTTGTAGATGAAATTAATGGATTTGGTGATGTACCAAGTGACATTATTACTGTATCGCATTCCATCTCATACTCAGAGCCGGCAATCTCAATAGGGCTTCTACGTCCTGATGCATCAGGCTCTCCAAGCTCCATCTTTATAAGCTTAACACCCTTAACCCAGCCATTCTCATCTACAAGAATCTCTGTCGGGTTCTCAAGGAGGTCAAAGATAACTCCCTCTTCCTTAGCATGATGTACTTCCTCTTTACGTGCAGGAAGCTCTGCCTCACTACGTCTGTATACAATGTGTGTCTCAGCACCGAGACGAAGAGCTGTTCTGGCTGCGTCCATGGCTACGTTTCCACCACCGACAACTACAACCTTTTTACCTTTTGAGATAGGAGTCTCATAACCCTCTTTAAAAGCTTTCATGAGGTTATTTCTTGTAAGGAACTCATTAGCAGAAAATACACCGTTGGCCTGCTCTCCAGGGATTCCCATAAATCTTGGAAGTCCTGCTCCCGAACCGATAAATACAGCCTCAAAGCCTTCTTCCTCCATAAGTTCGTCAATCTTAACTGACTTTCCGATAACTACATTTGTCTCGATTTTAACACCAAGTGCCTTGACATTCTCTACCTCTGCCGCAACAACCTTGTCCTTCGGAAGACGAAACTCCGGTATTCCGTAGCTTAATACTCCGCCGGCAGCGTGAAGTGCCTCAAAAAAATGGTTACATCATAGCCAAGCTTTGCAAGGTCTCCAGCACATGTAAGTCCAGCAGGACCTGAACCGATAACAGCAACCTTTTTGCCGTTTTTTTCTCTGCGGCTGTCTTTGGCTTGATGCCATTCTCTCTGGCTGTATCAGCAACAAATCTCTCGAGCTTTCCGATTGAGACAGGATCGCCCTTGAAGCCTCTGATACACTTGCCCTCGCACTGGCTCTCCTGTGGGCATACACGTCCACATACAGCAGGAAGTGCTGATGACTCTGAAATAATCTCATAAGCCTTTGTGAAATCACCATTTTTAACCTGCTCAACAAATGCAGGAATATTGATAGAAACAGGGCAGCCCTTCATACACTGTGCATTTTTACAGTTTAAGCATCTGCTTGCCTCTGCCATTGCCTCTTCTTTATTGTAGCCGTAGCAAACCTCTTCAAAGTTTGTGGCACGAACCTTTGGATCCTGCTCTCTGACAGGTACTCTCTTTAATACATCGACTTCCATTATTTGTCACCTCCGCAGTTTCCGCAGCCACCGTGATGTGTTGCGCCCTCTTCATAGGCAAGCTTAGCTCTGCCTTCCTCTGTCTTATATTGCTGCTGTCTCTTCATAGCCTGATCAAAATCAACAAGATGTCCGTCAAACTCAGGTCCGTCAACACATGCGAACTTAACCTTTCCGTCCACGATCAGACGGCATGCACCACACATACCTGTTCCATCAACCATGATTGGGTTCATTGAAACAATTGTAGGAATCTCAAGCTTCTTTGTGAGCAGACATGTGAATTTCATCATAATCATAGGTCCGATAGCTACACAGCAGTCATATGTATTGCCGGCATCAACAAGTGCCTGAAGCTGCTGGCTGCCGTTGCCGTGGAAGCCGTATGAGCCATCATCTGTACAAACATAGAGATTCTTTGCAACAGCTTTCATCTCATCCTCAAAGAAAAGGATGTCCTTATTTCTAAAGCCCATGATGACATCTGCATCAATGCCATGCTCATGAAGCCACTTAACCTGTGGATATACTGGAGCGGTACCAAGTCCACCTGCGATAAATACGATATGCTTTTTTCTTTGTCTCCTCGAGGTTATCCTCCTGACAAAGCTCTGATGGGCAGCCGAGTGGTCCGACGAAATCCTCTAATGAATCCCCTCATTAAGAGCCATCATTCTCTCTGTTCCTGCACCGATAGTCTGTACTACGATAGTAACAGTCTCTTTTTCCCTGTCATAATCACAGATGGTAAGTGGGATTCTCTCTCCTACCTCATCTGTCTTTGCGATGATAAACTGACCAGGCAGACACTCTTTTGCAACTCGTGGTGCCTTTATATCCATAAGGATAATATTGTCAGCCAATTTTTCTTTTCGAACTATTGGATACATAGTCTTCCTCCTAGTTAAATCTTATCCCATTACATAGGTAATCTGATACTCAATTATTTCATACTTTTTTAATTTTAAATGAAATGATATAATTTTTCAATATATTTCTTTAGATATTCCATAAAAAATATGTTATATGCTTATGAAATTGTGTTATCTTTTGATATCCGTCCGGTACTTTATAAAATCATATTATTTAATATGTAATCAAGATAGCTCTCAGTGGAATAGTTACTTGTGAATAATAATAAAACAGGAACCAATTCATGCAAAAAATGAACCGGTTCCTGTATTTATCAGCTTTTTATGAGAAGTATACAAGCTCATCCTGCGGTTTCTCGGCAGGCTCGATGGAAACCGGATAAAGCACCGGTCCCTTTCCCTTGTACTCTCTTGCAAACTCCACATGCACCTTTGCGGTGCTGGTAATCCACGATTTGTGAGGAATACTGCTCTCATCCTCATACTTGCACTTAAAGCCTATAAATGTCACGTCCTCTATACAGCAGGTCATCGCAAACCTGCCCGGTACCATAACACCCTTTCTAAGCTTATCAGGATTGTATACAAGGGCAAGAAATTTGACAACCTTGCCGTCGTACTTCTTGTAATTTTCCATGGCATCCATATACCAAATGGCATAATCTGCATCTGAAAGCTCAATCACATCCTGATTTATATCAAACGGCAGCTCCTCCGGACGCTCATCAATAGTACCGTCCTTGCGTTCGTAGACTATCTGGGCTTTGCGGTTGATATTCTTTATGGTACGCCTTAAGTGTCCTCTGTCTGTATCATCATCCGTCCTGTTAAATATGACAACATCACTCGCAAATACCTGTTCCTGCATCATCGCGCGCATATTGTTCATATAAAGGTCAAATGTGGTGGAATCAACTGTGGCGAGTGACTGCACGATAACCCAGCCCTTTGGCAGCTCGGCCTCTATTATTTTATCAATGCCCCATGTGCCGTTGTACTCGATAAACACCTGTTCAGGCAAATACTGCATGTTGAGCTCATTCAGCTTTGCAGCTGTAAACTCATCCTCCGAGTCGATCTCTGCAACCTGGATATTGGCAGCCTTTAGCTTATCCATATCATACTCCACATCACCATCCTCGCACATAATGATAAGCCCCTTTGAGCCATTAGCGAAATCATTCTCGAAAATGGTATCCTTAATCAGTGAAGTCTTGCCACTGTCCATAAATCCGGTAAATAAATATACTGGAATCTCTTCAGCCATTTTGTTAGTTCCTTTCTGATTATTGTGTAACTATATTAAATACATTTAAGCAAGTCCGAAAAGCTCTTCAAGCTCATGCTCGTGGATATCTGTTCCGATAACAACGATACGTCCTGTATAGTCAGGCTCGCCATCACGAATCTCGTACTCGCCCGGAACCATATCAAAGTAAATCCACTTGCCGTCTGTGCCCTCTACCATGCCCTTTGAACGAAGAATCTTGTCATCTTCCACAAACTGCTTAAGGATTTCTTCGAGCTTAGCGCGCTCAAATTTGTGAGGTGTCTCCTTGCCCCAGCTTGTAAATACATCATCAGCATGATGATGTCCGTGCTCATGATCATGGTCATGACAGCCGCAGGTGCAGCCCTCGCCGTGCTCGTGGTGGTGTTCGTGCTCGTCATGGTCGTGGTGATGCTCGTGATCATCGTGGTCGTGATGGTGCTCATGCTCATCATGGTCGTGGTGATGCTCGTTCGTGATCATCGTGGTCGTGATGGTGCTCATGCTCATCATGGTCGTGGTGATGTTCATGCTCATCATGATCGTGGTGATGCTCATGCTCATCATGGTCATGGTGATGATGATGCTCTGCCTCATCCTGTGCATGACGTGCCTCAGCAAGAACCTTCATCTCAAGGTTGTCCTGTCCTTCCATAGTCTTAAGAATCTGCTCTCCTTTAATAGCATCCCAGTCAGTAGTGATAACTGAAGCCTTTGGATTTAAAGCCTGAATCTGCTTTACACAAAACTCAAGCTGCTCAGGTGTAGCATTCTGGCTACGGCTTAAGATAACTGTTGTGGCATACTCTATCTGGATTGTTGAAAAACTCACCGAAAGCCTTCATCTGCTTGCTTGCCTTAAGTGCATTTACCACTGTAACAAGTGCATTAAGCTTGACCGGCTGCTCTTTTTCGATATCTATAACAGATTTCATGACATCTGATAATTTGCCTACGCCGGAAGGCTCGATTAAGATACGGTCCGGATGATACTTAGTAATAACCTCATTTAAGTTCTTACCAAAATCACCAACCAGTGAACAGCAGATACAGCCTGAGTTCATCTCAGTAATCTGAACACCGGCATCCTTAAGAAAACCGCCATCTATACCGATCTCACCGAACTCATTCTCAATGAGCACCAGCTTCTCACCCTTAAAAGCCTCATCAATAAGCTTCTTGATAAGGGTTGTCTTACCAGCACCAAGGAAACCTGAAATAATGTCAATCTTTGTCATTGTAATTCACTCCTTTTCTTTTCACTAAGTCCTATTTTACTAGCAATAATACAAATATGCAAATTAAATTTTTATTATTAAATTATGTTGACACATAACAAAAGAACTACCGCACGCGGTAGTCCTCTCTAATACATTAATTGTATTTTCTTTTTCTAGCTGCTTCAGATTTCTTCTTACGCTTTACGCTTGGTTTCTCGTAATGCTCACGCTTACGGATCTCCTGCTGGATGCCTGCTTTTGCACAGTTTCTCTTGAATCTGCGTAATGCGCTATCTAAAGTCTCGTTTTCTTTAACTATTACACTAGACATAACCTAAAACCTAACCTCCCTCCAGTTGCGTATTGTGCATCAACTGTTAGGTATCTATACTTAATTGCACTAACATGTATTTTATCAAAATATCCGGATTTGTCAAGATAAATCCGGATATTTTTTAAAGAAATTATTATTTTAGTTATATCAGGTAAAAAATCACTCCAAAATGACTCTAATCAAGCTTGTTAAAGCACTATATAAGCATTTTTGTTACTTAATCATACCTGAAAGTGCGTCCTTTACTGAAGCAATAGCATCAGGAATACCTGCCGGATTCTTTCCACCGGCCTGAGCCATGTTAGGGCGTCCACCGCCGCCACCGCCTACCTTTTGAGGCGATTGCCTTGATTAAGTTTCCTGCATGCGCACCGCTCTTTATGGCAGCGTCTGTTGCCATGGCAACAAGATTTACCTTGCCTTCATTTGAAGAAGCAAGCACGATAACTCCCTCGCCAAGCTTTTTCCTTGAGGGAATCGCCAAGATCACGCAGTCCGTTCATATCAACGCCGTCAACACTTGTTGCAAGAAGCTTGATGCCGTTTACATCTACAACCTGATCCATGACATCGCCAAGCGCATCCTTTGCTGCCTTGCTCTTAAGAGACTCATTCTCACTCTGAAGTGCCTTCATCTCAGCAATCAGGTGCTCAAGTCTCTCTTTGAGGTTGGCAGGAGTTGATTTAACAACCTTAGCAGCCTCCTCAAGCTCCTTCTCCATATTGCTGTAATAAGCGAATACATTGTCGCCTGTGATAGCCTCGATACGTCTTACGCCAGCAGCTACACCGCTCTCTGAAAGAATCTTGAATACCTTGATATCAGATGTATTCTTTACATGTGTACCACCGCAAAACTCCTTTGAGAAATCGCCCATTGATACGACACGTACCTTTTCACCGTATTTCTCGCCGAAGAGAGCCATAGCACCTGTCTTTTTAGCCTCATCGACAGTCATGATATCTGTGCGAACTTCAATAGCTTCGTTGATTTTCTCGTTTACGATATCCTCAACCCTTTTAAGCTCCTCAGCAGTCATAGCAGAAAAATGAGAGAAATCAAAACGTGTTCTCTCAGCATCCTTGGTAAGAACCTGCCTGCTCTACATGTGTGCCGAGTACCTCACGCAGTGCCTTCTGAAGCAGATGAGTGGCAGAGTGATTTCTGCATGTGTTTGTTCTTGTTTTTGCATCAACAGAAAGTGTAGCCTTCTCGCCTGTGCGGATCATACCCTCTGACACATAACCTACATGTGCATATCTGTTGCCGACTACCTTTACAGTATCCTCGACAACAAATGTACCGCTCTCAGTCTTTATGATACCCTTGTCACCCTGCTGACCACCCATTGTGGCATAGAAAGGTGTGTTTGGCACGATTACAGAGCCCTTATCACCATCTGAAAGAGCCTCGACTACATCATCAGACGTGGTAAGGAAAGCAATCTCAGCTGTGTCAGTAAGCTTGTCATAGCCTGTGAACTCTGTAGTAATTTCAGAATCTATATCATTGTAAACATTGGCATCAGCACCCATATAATTTGTTTCCTTGCGGGCTCCTCTTGCCTTCTGTCTCTGAGCCTCCATACAACTCTCAAAGCCAGCCTCATCATATGTGAAGCCTTTCTCCTCGAGAATCTCTGCCGTGAGGTCTACAGGGAAGCCGTATGTATCGTAAAGCTTGAATGCATCCTCTCCTGAAAGCACCTTGACTCCGTCAGCCTTCATATGTTCTTCCATATCTGCAAGGATACCAAGTCCCTGGTCGATGGTCTTTGCGAACTTCTCCTCCTCCTGAGTGAGTACCTTAAGGATAAAATCCTTTCTCTCCTCAAGCTCCGGATAACCATCCTTACTCTCATCAATAACAACCTGCGCGATTTTGCCAAGGAATGCTCCCTGTATGCCAAGTGTACGTCCATGCATAGCGGCACGTCTGATGATACGGCGAAGCACATAGCCCCTGCCCTCGTTAGATGGCATAACTCCGTCAGAGATAAGGAATGTAGACGAACGGATATGGTCTGTGATAAGACGGATAGAAACATCGTCCATCTCATCGACATGATATTTCTTGCCTGAAAGCTCGCAGACCTTGTCACGGATAGCCTTCATGGTATCAATATCGAATACCGAATCAACATCCTGCATTACAACAGCAAGACGCTCAAGTCCCATACCTGTATCAATGTTCTTGTGCTCAAGCTCAGTGTATCCACCGTGTCCGTCACCGTTAAACTGTGTGAATACATTGTTCCACACCTCCATGAAACGGTCACAGTCACAGCCTACCTTACAATCAGGCTTGCCACAGCCGTACTTCTCACCGCGGTCGTAGTAAATCTCAGAGCAAGGACCGCAAGGACCTGCGCCATGCTCCCAGAAGTTGTCACACTCACCGGTCTTTGGATCTCTGTAGAAACGTGTAATACGATCTCCCGGCACTCCTACTTCCTTAGTCCAGATATCAAATGCCTCATCATCCTCACCGTAGATGGAAGGATAAAGCCTGTCCTTTTCAAGACCGAGCACCTCTGTCAAAAACTCCCATGACCATGCGATTGCTTCATGCTTGAAATAATCACCAAACGAGAAGTTTCCGAGCATCTCAAAAAATGTAAGATGACGAGCTGTCTTACCTACATTCTCGATATCACCTGTTCTGACGCACTTCTGACATGTAGTCACACGACGTCTCGGTGGAACCTCCTGTCCTGTGAAATATGGTTTAAGCGGTGCCATACCTGCATTAATAAGAAGCAGACTGTTGTCATTGTGAGGCACCAGTGAAAAACTCTTCATTGCGAGATGTCCCTTGCTCTCAAAGAACTCAAGGTACATACGACGTAATTCGTTAACGCCATAACTCTTCTTCATTACTTGAATCTCCTATTCTTTTGTCTTTGCGTCCTTCATTTTACGAAGCTTTACCCCTATAAGCGCCCACAAAAACCTATGGCCGCCAAAACAATCATAATAATAACATATTGTGCTACGCACATGAAAAAAGTCCCCCATAATTACCCTCCTAAAATTTATTGAACTAATTTATTATAAATGAATTTGTGAAATAATTCAATAGTTCTCTCCAAAAGCGAACGTCTGATTTTCACGTTCAATCTCAATCACCCTGTCAGCCATGTCCTTATTGCTCAGCCTCTCTTTTTGTATTCAGTAATACCGCTGTAGTCCTGCCACATGTGCATAGGAAACACAAACTCTGCCGAGGTATTTTGTAAAAAGAAATCAAAACCCTTGAACTGATATTCCATAAGCTTTGGATCCATCGGGGAAAAATGCCACGTTTAGTGGTTTTTCCGTAAGCTTTTTTTATCTCATGCCTGAAGGCTCTGCGCACTCTGCCGTTTATCAGATCACCGGCGCCATCCCACTCCCAGTCGTTTAAATCACCGGCATGAAACAGGCTCACACCGTTTGAGGCAACATAAAACGCCACACCGGCATCGGTGGATCTAAGTGTCATTATATCCAGATCATCCACATGATATGTATTGTCAGGTGAAACAAATGTCACGCGTCCCTGACAGCGGGATCAATGCCATGCTTTGATAAAAAATGCGGACTGATACGGATATCCTTCGAAAAAAAAACATAATGTATATTCGGATATTTGTCAGCCAGACGCAAAATATCCATATCATAATGATCCTTGTGGCTGTGACTTGCAAACATATAGATTTTTGTATCCGGCTCATAAGATGGCAGCTTTCCGGTAAAATGCATACCCTCCACCTTGTCTCCATCAAAATAATCAAATATAAGCACCTTGTCATCCAGTTCCACAAGAAAACAACTGTGATGTATAAAAATTATCTGCATGTAACCTACTCTCTTTCGCTTTTTTCTCTCTTTCCGCAAAGAAATCAGTCTTTATGTATCATTATGCTATCTTTATGCTATATAGTCAACTTATATTTCGTATAATATAGTAATTTTACTCTAATTACCAATCAATAATTATATGATTAAAGGGTCAAAATACCTTTTGACCCCCATATCATTATATAATTATACAAATCATGCCGCCATTTGAGTCATTCACAATCTTTTGCATGGTTTCCTGAAGCTTTATCTGGCACTCATCATCCATCTGCATTATTTTGCTTCTTATTCCGTCCTCCATAAGCTCACCGACAGACTTTCCAAAAATATTGGTCTTCCAGACTCCACTGTCACTGTTTTCACCATTTTTGATGTAATCTATCAGATCCTCTGCCTGTTCCCTGCTTCCGACTATCGGCGCTATCTCGGTCTCGATATTAGCCCTTATCATATGTATTGACGGTGAAATGGCCTTCATTTTTACACCAAACTTGTTTCCATGGGCTATAAGCACAGGCTCCTCCATTCGGATATCAGACAGCTGTGGCATCACAACACCATAACCCTTCTGCTGCACCGATGAAAAAGCATCCTTAATCTTTTCGTACTCATTCTTTTCCTCAGTGAGTGAAAGAATCAGGGAAATCAGCTCCTTTTCCCCGGAAACAGTCACACCGCACAGCGCGGAAATATTCTCGTAGTAGTACTTCTCTGCAATCTCAATTTTAACCTTTACCACACCATCAGACAGCCCCATCCCGGCAAGAGATACCACTTTTAATATATCCCCATCCGATTCAGGCATATCAGTGCTCATCTGTGCGACATCCTTCAGCTTTGAAGCCCTTGCAAGAAAAAAGTCTTTGCATATGTAATTACGGCCTGCTTTACATAATTGTCATAAGGCAGAAGCTGCACCCATTTCGGTATATCATAGTCCACTCTCGTGACTGCAAATTCATATAAGAGCTTTTCCATGATATCTGTAATCTGTCCCATGCAAAGCTTTTCACAGTCTATAGGAATGGCAGCCGCTTTATACTCTCTGCTAAGTGACTCGCACAAAAGTCTCGTTTCTGCTGCAAAAGGCTTTGTAGTATTTACCACAATTACAAATGGCTTTCCTGAAGCCTCAAGCTGCATGACGGTTTCTCTTTCTGCCGCCTCATAGCTCTGTCTTTTTATATCGCCTATGCTGCCGTCAGTGGTTACAAGCACAGCCACTGTCGAATGCTCCTCTATTACCTTTTTTGTTCCTACAACCGCAGCCTCCTCAAAAGGTATATCCTCGTCGAACCATGGTGTTTTGACCATACGCTCGCCGTCCTCCTCGAGATAACCGACAGCATCCCCCACTGTAAAGCCCACACAGTCCACAAGGCGTACCTTCACAGCGCTGCCATCATCCAGACTGATAGTAACCGCATCCTGTGGAATAAATTTCGGTTCAGTCGTCATAATAGTCTTTCCTTTGCCTGATTGCGGCAGTTCATCGACTGCACGCTTTTTAGCATACTCATTGTCCATCTTTGGGATTACACAAAGCTCCATGAAATGCTTTATAAATGTGGACTTGCCTGTGCGCACAGGACCGACGACACCTATGTAAATCTCGCCGTTTGTGCGACATCTGATATCTTTATATAAATCAAACTCTTTACTGTCCATAGTACTGCCCATAAAAAGCTTCCTCCATACACTTTATTCTATAATCAAAGTGTATTCACCTGCTCTTTGAATTATTACACATAAAAAGGCCACAGGCTTCAAAACAGATAACCTGTGGTCTTTTGTAATAATATATAGTATTTTAAACCAAACTACTTAGCAGCCTTTTTTCTCACATCCTGCTGTCTTGCTTGTAGAAGCATCAGCTGTTTCTTTAGCATCTGATTTGTCAGAAGCCTCCTCAGGCTCCTCTCTCAGACGTGCGTACATCTGCATACACTTGTGGAGCTTCTTTGCAAGCTTATTGTCTATCTGCTCAGGAGTAGCTCTCCACCGCCAGTTGCCACCGGTAGTTGAAGGAATGTTGATACGGGCCTTTGAATCAAGTCCAAGCAGATCCTGCATAGGAACAATAGCCATATCGGCACTGATGACCATGCCGCACGCATCATGCCCCAGTTGTAGCCCTCCTCCTTTGTGAGGTTTAAGTAATCCTTTGCAAACCTTACGCAATCCTTTGAGCTGTCTTCATCCAGCCCATAACTGTGTCATTGTCATGGGTACCTGTGTATACAACACAGTGCTGCGGATAGTTGTGTGGCAGATAATCGCTATCTTCTCTTGAATCGAAGGCAAACTGGATAACCTTCATGCCAGGGAAGCCTGAATCCTTTAAAAGCTTCTTTACGGAAGGTGTGAGGAAGCCGAGGTCCTCCACGATGATAGGAAGCTTGCCAAGCTTCTTCTCAAGCACGTTGAATAAATCCATGCCAGGTCCATCTTTCCATACACCGTTCTTTGCTGTATCATCCTTTGCAGGAATAGCATAGAATGAATCAAAACCTCTGAAATGATCGATTCGTACGATATCATAAAGCTTTGCCATAGCACTGATACGCTTTGTCCACCAGCTGTAGCTGTCCTTCTTCATAACATCCCATCTGAAAAGAGGATTGCCCCAGAGCTGTCCGTCAGCTGAGAAGGCATCAGGAGGACATCCTGCCACCTCGATTGGATTTAAGTCTTTATCGAGATAGAACTGTGTAGGATTAGCCCATACATCTGCTGAATCCATGGCAACATAAATAGTTACATCTCCGATAATTCTTATGCCCTTTTCATTAGCATATGCCTTTAAAGCAGTCCACTGCTTGAAGAAGAGATACTGGAGCATCTTGTAGAAGGCAATATCATCTGCATACTTCTCCTTTGCTTCTTCCATAGCCTCAGGCTTTCTAAACTTAAGAGCATCATCCCACTCGCTCCATGCCACTCCGCCATTGGCATCCTTTAATGCCATAAAGAGTGTGTACTCATCAAGCCACTCTGCCTCTTTACTGCAGAATGTTTCATAGTCAGCCGGTGTTTTCTTTGAAAAACGCTCATATGCCTTTCTTAAAAGAGCATATCTGTTGACATACATGATGCCATAGTCTACATACTGTGGCTTTTTGCCCCACTTATATGACTCGCACTCCTTCTTTGTCAGAAGCTTGTCCTTGCATAAAAAGCTCCAGATCGATAAAATAAGGATTGCCTGCGAAGCTTGAAAATGACTGGTATGGAGAATCTCCATAGCTGGTAGGACAGATTGGAAGAATCTGCCAGTATGTCTGACCTCCCTTCTCAAGGAAATCGACAAAACGTCTTCGCCTCCTTTCCCATAGTTCCAATACCATACTGTGATGGCAGTGATGAGATTGGCATTAATACACCGCTAGTTCTCATGTTATTTTTCCTCCCTTTTGTTGTATACGCATTGTTTGGCTGCGTGATCCTGTATTTTAAAATAATATATAATATACATATGAAATCATATGATATTTTCGCTTTATTTAGTTATTATAACATCATAAAGTGCAACTTGTAAATTAAATTAGTTAATGTTAATATCAAATTAAGAAAAAGTTTAAAAGAGGTGTAACATAATGAATGAAACAACCAGGCAATTGATTGTGCATAAGGTAAAGCATAATACGAAACGTCTTATAACATCCATTAAATGGGTAATCTTTTCTATCGTTGTCGGCATAGTCGCAGGAAGCTGCGGCACCGCCTTTTATTTTGCCCTGTCGGTCGTAACCGATTTCAGAATGAAATACCCTTGGCTCATTTACTTTCTGCCAATCGGCGGACTTGCCATTGTAGGACTCTATCATCTGTGTAAAGACGATAACGACACCGGAACCAATCTGGTAATATCAGCTATCCATTCAGGCGACAAGGTGCCCTTTATAATGGCCCCGCTTATATTTGTATCCACACTTATCACTCACCTGTTCGGTGGCTCTGCCGGCCGTGAGGGTGCTGCTCTGCAGATGGGAGGCAGCATCGGAAGCTCTATAGGCAGGGTATTTAGATTTGATGAAAAGGACAAGCATGTCATGATTATGTGTGGCATGAGCGCTGCATTCAGTGCACTGTTTGGCACTCCGATGGCAGCCGCTATTTTCTCCATGGAGATGATAAGCGTCGGTGTCATGTATTATATAGCACTCGTTCCATGTGTGATAAGCTCCCTCATCGCTCACGGTATCGCATCATACTTCAATGTTACAAATGAATTTTTTGCTATTGAAAACATACCGGACTTTACTATTTTAAACTCAGTAAAAATATCTGCGCTTGCAATACTGTGCGCACTCGTAAGCATACTCTTTTGTGTGGCCCTTCACTCAAGTGAGGCGCTGTACAAAAAATATCTGCCTAACAAATATACAAGAGTATTCATTGGTGGCTGCTTTGTCATCATAGCAACTATGCTTGTAGGAAACCAGACCTACAACGGCACAGGAATGAGTGTCATCCAAAGCAGTATAGACGGCTCTGTCAGACCTGAAGCATTTCTGCTAAAAATCATCTTCACCGCACTGACTCTTGGCGCAGGCTTTAAGGGCGGCGAAATTGTACCATCCTTTTTCATAGGCGCAACCTTTGGCTGCCTGTTCGGCAACCTGACAGGCTTTGAGCCATCGCTGTGTGTACAGCTGTCGGCATGATTTCACTGTTCTGTGGTGTCACCAACTGTCCGATTACATCGCTGCTCATCAGCTTTGAGCTGTTTGGCTACGACGGCATGCCGTACTTTCTTTTGGCAATCCCATTCAGCTATATGCTGTCAGGATACTTTGGCCTGTATCGCAGCCAGAAAATCGTTTATTCAAAATACAAGACAAGCTACATAAATAAATCAACTCACTAACATTTGCTAACTGCAACCAGGCATGATACCCCAGGTATTATTGCCTGGTCTTTTTTTATTGTGTAAAGAGCTTTATCTCCCGCAGAAGATTCATCTGCAAGAACCTCCCACAAAGCATCTGCAAGTTTAATTGTGATTTTATTTTTGCCGGCATTGTAAGCTACGAACACCTTCTCTGTATCGTTATCAATAGTATATGCTACAACGCCATCAGGCATATTATCCATGAAATGTACGGATTTCTTAATCTCATCTACTGTGTCAAGATAAAATGACTTGTGAGCCCTTCTTAGTGCTATAAGCCCCTTATAGTAGGCTTTAAGGTCTGAAAACTGCTCAGCCCTGTCATAATCTATTGCATTGACAGAGAGAGGACTGCAATAGCTGTTCTCTACAGGAGCACCATCAGCCTCACTAATCTTTGTTCTCGCAAACTCCTCTCCATGCAGGAAAAACGGAATCCCCTGCGCTGTAAAAAGGATGGCTGCTGCAAGCTTATTCATACGGATACGCATCTCTTCACTCTCATGTGAATTGGATATAATAAACCTGTCCCAGAGAGTATAGTTGTCGTGACATGACAGATAGTTAATCGACTGCATAGGCGATTTGGCCCACTTAGCGCACGTAACAGCCTGCTTTAGCTCTTCACCTCTGTCTGCAGCTCCATTGACAAAGCCCAGTTCATCCATATAGAACACATGTCCCTTTACCGCATCGTATATCATCCGAAAACATGCCGATGCCCGGTGTCCTTGGAGCATTTATTTTCATGCCACGCTCTGATTCCGGCAGAGTGCTCTCTCCACCTGTCCAGCCCTCTCCGTACATTATTATATCAGGATTTATTTTTAAGAGAGCTTTTTTCTGGCTTCGTTCAAGGTTTCGATATCAAGTACTCCCATCAGATCAAACCTGAAGCCATCAATATGATACTCACTCGCCCAGTAGCACAGCGAATCAATGATATATTTTCTGACCATAGGCTTCTCTGAGGCTATTTCATTGCCACAGGCTGATGCATCAGAGTACTTTGCAGCATCCAGCATACGGTAGAAATAATTGCCCGCAGTCTTGTAAAAGCAGCTGTCATGAACATTGAAGGTATGATTGTAAACCACATCCATGATTACACCAAGACCCGCCTCATGAATCGAGTGTACCATCTCCTTATACTCTCTCACTCTCACGGCTCCATTAAACGGATCTGTCGAGTAAGAGCCCTCCGGCACATTGTAATTGTACGGATCATAGCCCCAGTTATACTGCTCCTTTAAGGAATCACTCTCGTCAATGCTGGCAAAATCATACGACGGCATAAGCTGCAGATGTGTCACTCCCATATCCTTGAAATACGAAAGAGTTTTATCCTCAGTAAATGCCTTAAACTTACCCGGATACCTGGAATGAGCAGATGCACCGGCAGACACATCCGCGACAGACACCTCAGTGATAATCATGCTCATGGGGTCTGCAAGCTTTGGCCTGTCCTCATCTGCAAATCCATCAGGATCAGTCTTTGACAGGTCAATAACCATAGACCTGTGCCCATTTACACCGCAGGCTCTTGCATACGGATCATGCGAGCTGAATGTGCCATCTGAGGTGTGAACCTCATATGTATAATAAACACCATCCAGATTCCCCTCTGCCGTAGCAGAAAAAATACTGCGAAGCTCTCCCTCTCCGCGCATCATCTCAAGCCTGCCTTTCTCGGCCGAATCATTTCCCTTATCATAAAAAATAACAAAAACACTGTCCGCAACAGGCGAAAACAGTGTAAATGTTGTCTTTTCCTTTGAATAAATCGCTCCTAATTTCATAGCACTATCCTTTTCGTTTATTTTCGTATACATTATAATAGAATTTACAGTAACTGTAAATAGGGCAATTCAACCAATTTTCAAAGACTTTTTAGTCAATGTGCCATTTTTTCTTTTGCTGATGTGAAACAATCTTTATATACAAAGATTGTGGCAGAAATCTGCCACAGGTTGTAGCAAGCTTCATCCTGAGAGTAGGCACTATGACCGTTTTGCGCTTCATCATCCGGTCTATGGCATAATTGGCGCAGTATTCAGCTGAAATCCCCTTCAGCGCAAATCGCACATTCGCCACATCATTGAACTCTGTATCAACCGGTCCCGGACACAGACACCCCACATACACATGACTGTGGCTCTGTCGAAGCTCACATGCAACAGCCCTTGAAAGGCTCGCAACATATGCCTTAGAGGCATAATAGGCAGCCATATACGGACCGGCAGGAATAAGACCCGCAGAGCTTGCCACATTTAAGATAAAACCTCTGTCCTTTACCCTCATCTGTTTTAAAAGCTTTTTCGTCAGGAAGTGTACAGCACGCACGTTGACATCTATCATGCCCATTTCCTTAGCTATATCAGTCTCCTCAAACAGGCCGCAATCACCGTAGCCTGCGTTGTTTATAAATATTTCTATGTCTTTTTCCTCGAGATAGTCCGAAAGTCTCTGACACTCATCAAGCTGCATCAGATCCGCGGTAAAAATATCACACTCAAGCTCCTTATGCGTGGCTGTAAGCTTATCAGAAAGAGCTGTAAGCCTCTCCCGTCTTCTTGCAACAAGAATCAGATCATAACCTTCCTTCGCAAGCCTTTTTGCAAACTGCTCACCTATTCCTGAGCTTGCTCCTGTAGCTCCCTGGAGCTCGCGTCAAGCTCTACGCTTGTGTTGTCGCTCTTATACATCTCAAGCAGTAATAGCCACAGCGTGTGAATCTCGTAGGTGAGAATATTGGATGCCGGCACTGAGTATAGAAGCAGTGTGCTGATATCAAAGTATCTGATGCCAAGCGGCGGTAAAAAAACAAGGTTGGTTGTCTGTCTTTTATCACCGGCAGTATGAATCATCTCATATGTAATCATCACAAAATTGCCCTTATAGGTACACTCACTCATATGACACGTAGCACTCATCAACAGTCCAGGTGATGCCATCCTTGTAACTGTCGGCTTTACGGCCTCATCATTGTACTCTGTAGTCTGGCAGGAAATATCATAATGCCCCTTCTTTGTTTCTTTACCATATCGGTAAGCTCTTTAAGTAATTCATCTTTCCTTTTTTCATATTATACACCTGTTTTCATTATCAATGCTCATCAACTCTCACACCATGTACCACAAACCTGTATGTCTCACCGCTTGTGGAACAGGTTGAAAGAGTCACAACCTTGTCATCCTTTGTCGGGACTATGCCTGTATCCTTCATTGATGAGGCAGCCATCCTCTGTACGAATTTGCCAAATGTCTCGTCAGGCTCAAAGCCCACAGTATACTCATCACTGTCATCACTTACCGTTTCATATGAGAAAATCTGGTACCTATACTTTTTACCATCGACAAGTATCTGGAAATACTGATGGCTGTCATAGTAATTCTCATCACGGTTATAGTACTTAAGCTTTCCAAACATAGACAGGTTTTTCATATTGTGTCCATAAATGATTGTATGACAGTCGCTGAAATCAGTCTTGTTTGAACCCTCAAGGAAGATGGAGCCTGCAGTGGCATGCTCTCTCTTAAAGGTCTTCCTGAGGTAATAGCTGTTATCCCCCGAATACATGACAGGGTAGCTGATATCCTCATTCTCAAAATAAATCCAGCCAACCACATCAGGGTTTTCACTCCTTAGACCGGCGAAATCAATATCTATATCATCATACCACGGTGACTGTGCTTCACTGCTGTCATCATCCTTCTTTGAATCGTCCACTGCATACTCATCCTGCAGCTTCTCATATGTCTTATCCGAGGTATTATAGTCAGAATAAATCTTAAACAGATGATAACCCGAATAAGCCACAAGAGACAGACCAATTATCAGAACTATAAATCTAATTACTTTCTTAACCATATATTTTCTCCATTTTTTTATCAGTCAGTACTGTAATACCGGTAAAAATAATCAACAATACAATGAATACCAATTTACCTTGCGCGGTTCCTAAAAAAGAAGCAGGATAACCAAGCACCGGGATATCAAACACAGGCACACCGACCACATCAGACCATGCAACCGGCTGTACATCACACCTGATTGGCATCGCCCTTTGTAATGTAGGTCTTTTCATCTGTATTTATTTCAACTACCCTGTGAGTCACAAGCTCGCCATTTCTGTAAAAGGTAATGACATCACCTGTCTGTATCCCACCGGCACTCTCCTTTACATACAATAGGCTCCCCTTCATGTAAGAAGGCTCCATGCTTACTAAACAGCTTGGGAGCAAATATTACAATAATAATTAAAATAAGAATTAATAAAATTATACTGGAAATAATGTTAATAAGTCTCTTCAAAAAAAAAAAGCACCTCTATATCAGAAAATATCATTTGTCACTCACAAAACTGCTGTAGCAGCTTACCGGCTCAATATCAAATTGTATCGTCATATTACTATTTGTGTCACATGTATGATTGAACCTATCGATAATACGCTTCATGACATCGGAGGCTGTATCGCATGAGCACTTCGACAAAAGCACAATGTACTGCGAGTCACTGTACTTTGCTGCCACATCCACCCACACGCAGGCACTTTCTAAGTCCTCTTTCAAGTGTAATGCATGGAATCCTTCATATGACTGTGATTCTTATCCGGCTGACTGCTATACATTGGCACAACAGTGACAAGCACAAGACTCTCAGGAACCGTAGAGCGTGCACTCTTTCTGACCTCCAGATGATAGATTTCCTTGAACACAGGATATCCGCACATAAAAACGCCATTCATGCTCTCCTCACTGATATCGTCCTTCACTTCATCTATATTGTAGCTTGAAGCACCCTTTGTGACAGATAAAAGCTCCTCATACACCTTGTTGAGCATGACAGTCTTTCTAACGCCAAGATCCTTGTCCATAATAGCCTTGGCAGTCTCATAAGTATCAAAAGCCATCTGTACCTTTTTGGTACGCATGCGTGCCAAAATCAGATATGAGTATATCTGCTCATCCGAACGTTCATATACAACCGCCCTGGTGCAAAGCTGCTCAAGCTTCTCATAGCAGCCTGTATCAATATACAGCTTTGCCAGAGCCTTTACTGTATTTACGTATCTGGAATGGTAAAATGCATTGAGCGTCATAAACCAATGGGTATCCGTCAGGCGCGATAGGAAATCACCGTTATAAAGTGCTATGGCCTTCTCATAGCTTTCAATAGCTGTCTCCTTGCTCCTGCTAAATGCAAACTCTGCCTCATTTATATATCTGTCAAACTCTTCGACATCAATGGATACTTCCACATCATCGTTCCATTTGTACAATCCGCCTCTTACAGAGACTATGCACTCTTCGTCAAAAGAAGCATCTCTTAGGGCCTTCCTGAGTCTGTATGCCAGATTTTTAAGGGCACCTACCGGATTATCAGTCTCCTCCTCAACCTGCCATATAGCCTTTGAAATGTCTTCTATACAGACACCCCTGTTTCTGTTCATCGCCAGATATACAAACAGCTTTTCAAGCTTCTCAGACCTCCATGCCCCTTCCTGGACAGATGTTAAGCCATTACCTACCGTAAAGCTGCCAAAAGTTTTTAATTTAATCACGTAAATCTCCCCATTTTCTGAGATTAATCATAAACATATTAATCTTTTGAAATCCCTATAAAACGCAAAAATTAAATCCAGATTAAAATTTACGCAAATCATCACTGCCGTCGTCGACAGTGTTTTCTATTTTCATTATCTTAACAAAGTATGAGTAGTCATCATTTACCTTTACCTCACACCTGTCACCCACCTTGTGCCCGAATATAGCTGCACCAAGCGGTGACTCCTTGCTTATCAGATTCTTTAAGGAATTGCCCCTTACTGTTGTGACAATCTTGTATGTCTCAGTCTCATCATCATCCTCAAAATACACATCAACCGTATTGAACATACCCACCTCATCATCCTTTGACTCATCGGATATGACAACGGCAGTCTTAATCATCTTCTCAAGGTATCTGATACGGCTCTCGTTCTGGTTCTTAAACTGCTTGGCGGCCTTGTACTCGAAGTTCTCGCTCAAGTCACCCTGGGCTCTCGCCACCTTTACGTCATCAAGAGCCTTCTTTCTGACAACGAGTTTTCTGTACTCTATCTCGTCCTCCATTTTCTTTATATCATTTGCTGTCAATTCATCATGCATGTCTTAAACCCTCTTCCTGCAAAATTGCGTCAAAATGTATTTAGAGAAGCCCTGCGATACCACAAAGCAGCACAATCGCACCAAGAACTATACGGTACCATCCAAACACAATAAAGTTATGCTTCTTTATGTAGCCCATCAGAAATTTGATAACAATAAGTGAAACAACAAATGCCACAATCATCCCGATAATCAGAATAGCAGCCTCTTCCCCTGTAAAATGAAATCCAAATTTAACAAGTTTCAGAAGACTCGCACCAAACATAACCGGAATAGCAAGGAAAAATGTATACTCAGCAGCAACAGTCCTTGAAACACCAATTAAGAGAGCTCCGACAATAGTAGCGCCTGAACGTGATGTACCCGGAAAAACAGCTGCAATAAGCTGGAAAAATCCAATCATAAGCGCAGTCGTGTAGCTTATGTCGACAAGTGAATCAATCTTGGCAGACTTGCCATTATGTCTGGTCTCAATCACAATAAAAGCGATACCAAAGAGTATAAGCATGATAGCTACTGTCTGGAAATTGTAAAACAGTCTCTCGAATACATCATCAAAAAGCACTCCGATAATAGCTGCCGGAATAGTTGAAACAAGAATATGAAACCACAGCACGAATATATCAGTCTTGACCCATGCACCGACACCGGTCTTTGCAAGAGGAGCTTTGTTATTCTTCCTGCCGAATGGCCAGATCTGGCTCCAAAACAAAACAACAACCGCCAAAATGGCTCCAAGCTGGATAACCACCTCAAACATACTGTAAAAATCGTCCGGGTTCTTTCCTATTCTAAGTGGTAAAATCTCATTCAGAAGAATCATGTGGCCGGTGCTGCTGATAGGCAGCCACTCTGTAATGCCCTCCACAATTCCAAATATAACAGACTTGATAATGTCAAAGATTTCCATAAATAAATTTCCTTCCTTTAAGATATTTTCTACAACTAATTTATTATATTATTTTTCCAATCACAAGTCCATGGAATCTAAGAAAAATTTAAATTTAATCTTTTCATATTAGAAAAATTTTTTTGTAAAATACCCATAGCAATTATGAAAAAGTGAAAGGACAAAGAAGAAACATGAAAAAAAAATCAGTATCATGCTTTGCATAGTACTCTTCGCCCTGACAGGCTGCACCACCTCCGGCAGCACAATACGCTTCGGAGCAGCCGATATCGGTGGAATGTACTATTCATTTGCAAATACATTTACGGAGCTTGCCAATGAACAGGGCTATGACTTTACCTGCAAGGTCCGTACCACAGCTGGCTCTAATGCCAATATAAGGCTTTTATCCGATGGCTATATAGAGATAGGCATCGCACAGGCAGACCTGATAGCCGACGCCTACAAGACAAATGAAGATTTAAGGGCTATAGCAGGGCTTTACACCGAGACCTGTCAGCTTGTGGTCCGCGCTGATTCAAACATACAGACTCTTGACGACCTGTCAGGACACACTGTAAGCATCGGAGCAGAGGAATCCGGTACCGAGCGAAACGCCACACAGATTCTTGAGTTCGCCGGTATGCCATCATCCCTTGTTGCCACCAAAAACCTGGACTATATCGAGGCCACAAAAGAGCTAAAAGCCGGTGATATAGATGCCTTCTTCTGCACTGCCGGACTCACCACCACTGTCATAGATGAGCTCTCAAAGGAATGCGACATAAGGCTTATCCCGCTGACAGATACTGTGATAAGCAAGATGCTTGAAAGCAGCTTGGCCTACACAAGCGAGGTCATACCTGCCGGCACATACACAGGCCAGACCACAGATATAAACACAATAGGTGTAAAATCTGTGCTTATCACAAAGGCTAATGTATCCGATGATACAATTGAGCAGCTTACATCGCTCCTGTTTGAAAAAAGAAAATGAGATTTCCTACTCCAACTCTCTTAAGCTTGAGCTGACATATGACTTTGCAACAGACGGTATACCTATTCCATTCCACAATGGAGCGAAAAGGTATTATGAAGCCTGCGGATATAGCACAAATTAATTCGCGAATTAATTTTTGGCCTATTACGTAATGTTCAAAATTTATAGAAGAAAATAACAAGAATATAATCAATTAAAATTGAAAGGTAACACATGAAAATACAACTTGACATGTACCAGACACTGGCCGTTGCCGTGCTTGTACTACTACTTGGAAACTATTTAAAAAAGAAAATATATTTCCTTCAGAAATTCTGTATTCCGGCGCCTGTCATAGGCGGACTGATTTTTGCCATCATGACATGCATATGCTATGTCACAGGAATCGCAGAATTTTCCTTTGATGACACACTGCGCGAAGTCTGCATGGTATTCTTCTTTACATCTGTAGGCTTTCAGGCAAATCTCAAGGTGTTAAAAAGCGGAGGCAAATCGCTCATCGTATTCCTGGGACTGGTTATAGTGCTTATAATATTACAAAACTTAACCGCCGTGGGGCTTGCAAAGCTCTTAAACCTGAATCCTCTAATCGGCATGTGCACCGGCTCTATCCCTATGGTAGGCGGACACGGCACCGCAGGAGCCTTTGGCCCGGTGCTTGAGGACTTGAACATAAAGGGCGCGACGACCATCTGTACAGCCGCAGCTACCTTCGGTCTCATCTTTGGAAGCCTGATAGGCGGACCTCTTGGAAAAAGACTGATTGAAAAGCATAGCCTGCTTAATACAGCAGCAAACGAGGATGACAGCCTGCTGGTGGAGGATGAGAAAAAGCATGAGCGCCACACTAATATGTATGCTGATGCCGTATTCCAGCTCATCCTGGCAATAGGTGTCGGAACCATCTTTACAATGCTGCTCACAAAGACAGGGCTCACCTTCCCGATATATATAGGAGCGATGCTCGCAGCCGCACTCATGCGAAACATATGTGAGTACACAGGAATCGCCACCATCCATATGGGAGAGATAAATGACCTGGGAGGTATAAGCCTCTCTCTATTCCTAGGCATGGCAATGATTACACTAAGGCTCTGGGAGCTTGCATCACTCGCTCTCCCGCTCTTCATACTGCTTGCAGCACAGGTGCTTCTCATAATCATATTCACGTATGTTATCGAGTTCAACATCATGGGGCGCGACTACGATGCAGCCATACTTGTGTCAGGCACCTGCGGCTTTGGAACCGGAGCCACCCCAAATGCCATGGCAAATATGCAGGCTGTCTGCGACCAATATGTGCCATCCATCAAGGCATATCTGCTCATACCGCTCGTCGGGAGCCTGTTTGCTGACTTTTTGAACAGCCTTGTAATCACATTCTTTATAAACCTACTGTAAAACAACCGGAGAAAAATATGTTTGAAAAACTGAAAAAAATATTTAAAAACAGAGAAGAAAAAGAAAAACATAATTACGATTTAACTTTTGACAACGTGGCAATACCTGAGGTGCACGTAAAAAGCACCGAAAGTCACGAGGACACAGATAAAGAAAATGCACCTATCAGCTATGACAATGTTGCCATACCTGAGGTGCATATCAGAAACAGAAAAAATAAATAAACTAAACAATATGTATATGACGCAAAAAGGAACCCGAGTGTCAAAATTCTTAACTTAATGACATTGCTCTCAAAAGTTCTTTTTTATTGCCTTATAACACTTCAATTATTGAATCACTCCATATGCCTTTTGCCCTTTCACAAAGCTCCTATCCTTCCCTGCTTATTGTCCTTATTCTGCCTTCTCAATAGATATTATCTTCCCCTCAAACGGATCCACCTCTGAAATAGTTCCGGTATATCTTAACAGTCACCTTATCTCCGCTTGCAACACCCTCGAGTCCGTCAGGCTTCTCATCGAAGTTAAAGCTGTATGGTGTATCCTTGTCATCAGTCACTACAAACATGAAGTCCTTTATGTCATCGATTGTTCCTGTAAGCTCCTTCTCTTCCTGTGAGCCCTTTTCACCTTCATCCTTGGTATCAGCCTGCTTTGCACTTTCAGTGCCTGCTGCCTTATCCTGCTTTGTATCGCTCTGTCCGCAGCCTGCAAACAAGCCGGCGCAAAGCATAGCTCCTATTACAATTGTAATCAGTTTTTTCTTCATTATGATATACCTCTTTCTTTATTTATAAGCACTGCTATGAGTACGTTTTCTAAAGAGTACTCTCCTATCCACCTAAAGTAAATAGAATACATAAAATATTAAAAAAATCTTACGAATTACTGCTTTTTTGAGCCTCTTGCGAGCCTTGCAGGATACCATTTTTCAAACCATCCGGTAAATATGCCCATCAATATAGGCATCAGATTGTTTACGACAATAAGTGCAGCTCCAACACCTGCCTTTTTCAGCAGAAATGTCCACACTGCTGTCAACACGTATAATACTCCCCATGCCGCCGCAAGTATATAATTCGTCTTCATAAAGAGAGGATTTTTATGTGCGGCTTCACCGCCATAATTGTATTTCACATATGTTGCGCATAAAGGCTCCTTTGTCAGGCATGAAACCAGCCAGAACAACCCAAACACCAGATATCCGATATCTGTTGATATGTCACCTGCTCCTGTCAGGCTTGCAATCGCAGAAAGTATAGCAACAGCAACAATTGAGAGCTGATCCCATATTACAAATTTATGTTTTCTCATAATAAAAGGTATAGCGGATGCCACCAAAAGAGCAATCACAGAACCCTTTTCAGTATTGACAGAAACTGCTATCCAAAATGTAATCCATGGTATGAGCATTGTCATCATGGATGGATTTTTTTTCTGTACCTCCACACCTTGTGATGTTTTTTTCTGTCTCTTTGACTGCCGATGTACTTCCAAAAAATTTATCCCAGTTTACCATCAAGGAAAAATCACCTGTCACCGTATACATCTGCTTTCCCAATACCTCTGCGCCACCTATCTCGCCTCGGGAAATAGCCGACCATACCGTAAAAGGCGTATCTATGCGTGTAGTCGCGGCAAGGCTTTGGTCAGTACGCACCTCACTACCTTTATCATCAAGCTTTATTTGGTATGTATGCTTCAAATCGGTATAGCATATCTCAAGCACGCGTTCCTTTCCGTCATAGGTATCCTTATTGTATAATGCAGCCATCTGTCTGGTGAAAACAAGGTCATCCGCTTCCTTTTCTCCTGTTGTCCTGCTGATTCCCCAGCTGGCATCCGCCATACTTTCAAATACCTCCCTTGGATATAAAAGAGTATGGAGCGCCACTTCTGTTTTTTCAGATATTTTTCCTGTGATGGCATATTCTGCCCCGGCACTTTTTACCGTAGCCAGATATTCGTCAGTCCTCTTTGACAGCTCTTTTACACGAAACAGCTCACCCTGACCACAAAATATTGTTGTATAATGCCCTTTTCCAAGGAAATGGTCAAACATCCGAAGTACACTGTCATAATTTCCCTCTGCAGAATAAAAGCCACAGGTAGAGATTAGCACATGCCTTTTGCCTTCCATGTCATATCTGCAATCATGGCTGCCGCTTCCGTATCCGTCATCCTTTGTACTCATAAACGGCAGGCTCATGGGAAGCTGCCTGTCAATCACGTTCTTTAGTATTCCCGGCACACTAAAAAATAGTACAGAGGAAACGACCACACAACAATATCCGCTTCAAGCATTTTCCCAATAACAGTCTGCATATCGTCATTTATGCAGCACACCCCCGGTGTCTTCTGCCAGCATGCAAAGCAGCCCTTACACGCTCCTACATTCATTGAGGCTACATGCATTTCATCAATGGATATAATAGCTTCATTTTTGCTCTTATATCCTTCTTTGAAGCCTTCTATAAAGCTGTTTGCAAGCCTTAACGAATTGCTTCGTTTGCCTTTTGGACTTCCGTTAATCAGAAGTATGTTCATGCTTTATGCCCTCCTGTAAGTATATAGTTAATTTTAGTATTGCTGGCTGCCTTTCGTGTGTGGTGACATACTTCTAAAAAAGAAAGGGAAGGATAATGACCGTTACCGGCTTGCATTCGTCATCGGATATGGTATTTTTTACGTATTTCTTTTGTGTACGACAACCTCACCGATTGCATTCACCTACATCCTTCCGATAATCAGCCTTATTGTAATATTTAAAGATGAGAAATTCATGATTTACTGCGCCGTTGCAAATATGCTAAGCCTTATTGCAAGTATTGCATTTCACATATTAGTACTGGGTCAGAACACTGCTGTAGACCACAAAAACTATCAGCTTCAGATAGCATGTCTTTTACTTTGCTACATAGGCTATATCATGTCGGTGCGCCACCTGACTGAGTCAGATGCTGCACTCACCGAAAGCATAAAGTCTGATTTAAACCGTGTTGTCACGACAGTTGAGCAGGTTAAAACCGCTTGCAACACTATAATGGACGGTATAACCGTGGTCCGTGAGCTTGCTTCTGAAAACAAGCATGGCTCAGATGTTGTCGTTGAGGGAATGAATAAGCTTACCGGAAATAACAAGCAGCTTCAGTCCCACACTGCTTCTTCCCAGGAAATGACTACCGATATAAGCTCACAGGTTGAGAATGTTGCAGCCATGATAAATGATATGGTTTCCCTGACAACTGAATCAGGCAAGCATGCAAAGGTCAGCTCTGAGGACCTTGAAGGTCTTGCCCAGACAGCAAAAAAACTATGTCTGAGCTTTCTACAGAGGTTGAAAACATCCTGACTACATTCAGAGATGAATTTGAGATGGTTAAAAATGAAACCGGAACAATTGATAATATTTCAAACCAGACAAATCTCCTCGCTCTTAACGCTTCTATCGAGGCTGCGCGTGCAGGCGAAGCAGGTAAGGGCTTTGCTGTTGTTGCCGAACAAATCCGTACTTTAAGCACTGAGACAAGAAATTCATCCGGTCAGATCAGTGAGGCGCTCTCACGGCTTGACGAGATTTCCGGATAAAGATGACCTCATCCATTGAAGAAACGCTCCGTCTCATCCAGCTCACTCTTGAGAAGGTAATGCAGACCGGTGAAAATGTAGAAAAGATTACAAAGGATTCCAATAAGCTTGGAAGCCATATCCGTGAAATCGATGCCGCAATGCAGGAGGTTGAAGCATCTAACCAGCAACTTGTCGACAATATGGAAAAGGTATCTGACATCGTAGAAACCATGACCTCATGTATCGGTGCTTCTGACGCGATAAGCCGCAAGATGCTCAGTAAATATGATGAAAGTGCAACAAATATCAATAATATCGAGACTGTTATCCAATCTCTCATGCATGAGCTCGGAGTCGGTGGATTTATGGGACTTGATGATATCCGCCCTGGGTATGAAGGCCAAAGTGATCCTGACAGATGTCATCCAGACCTTGCAATCTGTATGTTACAGTTGGCAATGATGAAGGATCTCCACCGTGCTCTTCCACAGATACCAACGTGAAGGTTAGGATTAACCACCGTGCTTCCACAGATACGGAATGGTGAACATGAAACATAGTCAAGTCCAATCTTGTGGCAGAACTCAACTGATGAAGGATCTCCACCGTGCTCTCCACAGATACCTGGCTTTCCAAGCTTAATAGCTGTCTCCATTAATTTACCAACACCAGTCTGGTCAAGCTTAGCAAACGGATCGTTCTCGAAGATCTTGGTATCATAGTAAGCATTTAAAAACTTACCTGCATCATCACGGGAGAAACCGAATGTCATCTGTGTAAGATCGTTAGTACCGAAGCAGAAGAAATCAGCTTCCTTGGCAATCTCATCAGCTGTAAGAGCAGCTCTTGGGATCTCGATCATTGTACCTACATGGTACTTGATGTCAGCATTTGCAGCAGCGATCTCAGCGTCAGCTGTCTCAACTACAATCTTCTTAACGAACTTAAGCTCTTTAAGTTCGCATACTAATGGGATCATGATCTCAGGCTCGATATCCCAGTCCGGATGAGCTTTCTTTACATTGATAGCTGCACGGATAACAGCCTTTGTCTGCATCTTAGCAATCTCAGGATAAGTAACTGCAAGACGGCATCCTCTATGACCCATCATTGGGTTGAACTCATGGAGTGACTCACAGATAGCTTTGATTTCCTCTACTGACTTATTCTTAGCCTTTGCAAGCTTCTCGATGTCAGCCTCCTCTGTAGGAACGAACTCATGAAGAGGTGGATCAAGGAAACGAATTGTTACTGGGCATCCCTCAAGAGCCTCGTATAATTTCTCGAAATCTCCCTGCTGATATGGAAGAATCTTGTTAAGAGCTGTCTCTCTCTCCTCTACTGTATCAGAGCAGATCATCTCACGGAATGCAGCGATTCTCTCTGGATCGAAGAACATATGCTCTGTACGGCAAAGTCCGATTCCCTCTGCACCAAGCTCACGAGCCTTCTTAGCATCTGCAGGAGTATCTGCATTTGTACGAACCTTAAGTCTTCTGAACTCATCAGCCCAAGCCATAACACGACCGAACTCACCGGCGATTGAAGCATCAACTGTTGGGATGATGCCGGCGTAGATGTTACCTGTTGTACCATCGATAGAAATCTCAGATCCCTCTGTGAATGTCTGTCCTGCAAGTGTGAACTTCTTGTTCTCCTCGTCCATATTGATATCACCACAACCAGATACACAGCATGTTCCCATACCACGTGCAACTACGGCTGCGTGAGATGTCATACCACCACGAACTGTAAGGATACCCTGGGCAGCCTTCATTCCTGTGATGTCCTCTGGAGATGTCTCAAGACGTACAAGTACGACTTTCTCTCCTTTTTCAGCCCATGCCTCAGCATCGTCAGCTGTGAATACAACCTTACCACAAGCAGCTCCCGGAGATGCTCCAAGACCTTTTCCAAGTGGAGTTGCAGCTTTTAATGCAGCAGCATCAAACTGTGGATGTAATAATGTATCTAGGTTACGAGGATCGATCATTGCAACAGCCTCAGCTGGTGTCTTATGTCCCTCATCTACTAAATCGCAAGCGATCTTAAGAGCAGCTGGAGCTGTTCTCTTACCATTACGGCACTGAAGCATATAGAGCTTCTTGTTCTCAACTGTGAACTCCATATCCTGCATATCATGGTAGTGATTCTCAAGAGTCTCACATACTTTTAAGAATTCAGCGTAAGCTTCTGGGAATTCCTGCTCCATCTGTGCGATTGGCATTGGAGTACGAACACCGGCAACTACGTCCTCACCCTGTGCATTGATCAAGAACTCACCCATAAGTTTGTTCTCACCAGTTGCTGGATCACGTGTAAATGCAACACCAGTACCGGACTCGTTATTTAAGTTACCGAATACCATTGGCATTACGTTAACAGCTGTTCCCCATGAATAAGGGATATCGTTATCTCTTCTATAAACGTTTGCACGTGGGTTGTCCCAAGAACGGAATACAGCCTCGATAGCAAGCTTTAACTGCTCTACAGGATCTGAAGGGAAGTCTGATCCTAACTGATTCTTGTACTCAGCCTTGAACTGCTCTGCTAACTCTTTAAGGTCAGCTGCTGTAAGGTCTACGTCAAATTTAACGCCTCTGTCCTCTTTCATCTTGTCGATGAGCTGCTCGAAGTATTTCTTTCCTACTTCCATAACAACGTCTGAGAACATCTGGATGAAACGTCTATAGGAATCGTAAACGAAACGCTCGAATGCTGGATCTGGGTTACCAGCGATCATAGCTGCAACAACTTCGTCATTAAGACCAAGGTTAAAGATTGTATCCATCATACCTGGCATAGAAGCTCTTGCACCTGAACGAACAGATACGAGAAGAGGATTCTTAAGGTCACCGAATTTCTTTCCGTTAACCTCTTCCATCCATTTTACACCTTCCATAGTCTGAGCCATAATCTCATCATTGATCTTACGTCCATCCTCGTAATACTGTGTACAAGCCTCAGTAGTGATTGTGAAGCCCTGTGGTACAGGAAGTCCAATCTCTGTCATCTCAGCGAGGTTAGCACCCTTACCACCGAGAAGATTACGCATGGTCATGTTACCCTCTTTGAAGGTATATACCCACTTGTTTGCCATTTTGCAATTCCTCCTAAATTTTATTTCTGGTATGGTAAAAAAAAACCATCCATAACTTGATTTTATCATACAAGCGCACACATTATACCATAATTTCAGCAAATATCAATAATTTTTATTATTATGTTTCATTTTTTTGAACACGGACAGACTTAACATTCTTTACTATGACAAATATCATAATTGCAAGAATTGCAACTATCCCAAGCGCACCAATAGCCAGCGGAACGACCATTCCACTCTCACTAATCACGGTGGCAAGCGGTACCTGCTCATCTGCTATATCATGCTTATTGTCGTTTGCCGCCTGCGGTACCTGCTCATCTGCTATATCAGTATTTGGCTGTGCCTGCGGTGCCTGGATTCCATCCTGCGGATCATTTTGTCCGTCAGGCACTATTGTGTTTGCGGCATTTGCTCCATCTGCAGCTCCGTTATTTGCCGCTCCTGCTGCATTGCCCGCTGCATTAGCTGCCCCGGCTGCATTTGCTGCTCCTGCGGGCTGCCAACCGGCTCATCGCCCACATTACCATAATAGGTACGGCTTTCAGCAAGCTTATTGCCATCTGTATCCACATAGTTGACTGTATACTCAGCAAGCTCGCCCGGTATGCCGTATGCAACAACATAGTCCTGATCTCCCGATACGAGAAAAGCCGACTGTGCAACCGTATTATTGTCACGGCCGCTTAATCTGATTCCCTTTACGTAGTACTTGCTGTTTTCATTAAGTGCCACACTGCCCTGTGCATCACAGCTGATGACATCTCCGTATTCAAGACCTGTGACAATTATTTTGTCTTCTTTAGCAGAAACAGAAACCGAAGCCCCATTGCCTGATGCCTTGCGCACCTGCACACCACCGTTTATGCTTCCCTGACCTCCGGCTGAAAAGGAAACAGTGTATGTATATGAAAATGCCTTTGCATCTGCTGTCTGTGCGAAAACACCGGTTATGACAACAAGAGCTGCAAGAAAATATTTAAGCAATCTTTTCATTTTGCTTAGCCCCCTTTCTGTCACTTACGAAAGCCAGTATCATCAAAATAATACCAATCACAAACACTACAGCTGACGCTATTGACCAGATATCTCCGGTCTTTACTTTGCTTGTTGTAGTTGTAAATGTAGGTGGATTTGATAAAGTTGGATCTGAGTTATCCTCTACCGCAAAGTTCATCATAAGCTTTGCAAGTGTATCCTGATATATATTACCCTGACTCTCTCCGTCAAGCCCTACTAAAAGCTTTACGCTGCCTCCCTCTCCAGGCTCTAATGTCTTTAAACAAAAGAACTTATCCAGAGAGTTTGTAGCCTCATTGAGTCCTTTTCCGGCTGTTGTCTCCTTCTCACCACCTACGCTGGTGCTGCTGTATATAGTGTCCTCTTTTCCATCCGGTCCTACAAATGTAAGAATATATGAGTATCCACCATTTTCAGCCACAGCCTGTGTATCCTCAAGACTCTTTAATACATCATTGGACATATACCATTTCGTCGAAATACTGCTGTTATTCTTTATATCAACGGAAAATGTGACAGAATCTCCGAGCTCCATCTGTGAGACAGAGGCTGCTATTTTATTTGAATCAAATGAGCTGACCATCTCCTTGCCTGTAAACTCACACGAGCCGGCTACAGTAGTATTTTCATCTGCAAATACAGTGCCTATCGAACCAAGGATAAACAACATGCATGATAATAATGCGATAAATTTTTTCATATTGTCCTCCTTTACTCTAAGCTTAGTGCTCCATCATCTGATATATTTACATCAACACCCCACGCACTCTTAATCGCGTCCTTTGCATTGTGTGTCTGTACTGCATCAACAGTTACTTCCAGCACAAATAACGCACCATCATACTCATACGTAGTGGTAATGGTTGTAAGTCCGTTATCATCAGTCTGTGATGTCTGATCCACTATGGTGGCAATATCACCGGCTATACTGATTTTGTCAGCAAAATCAGGTGAAGTCTGACCCTTTTTCAAAATAGAATTGTAGTAAAATACATTTCTCTCTGTGGTCTTAGCACTCTCATCCTCTGTCCAGCCATCGTTTGTAAAGCCAATCTGTATCTTGGATGGATCAAGGTTTGAAAGCTTATCACCTGTCTCCTTGTCTGCCCAGTAATGCTGCACAGTCACTCTCACATACTCATCTATCGAGCCGCTGTTTTTGACAGCAAGCCTCTCATCGTACTTTTTGTCGAGAATCAGCTTTTCATCTCCGGCATTTTCTAACATATCGCCAAGCAGCACTCCTGTTGCCTCGCTCCAGTCATCATCCTTATGCTTATAATCACGCCAGCTCACATCATTGCCATTCTCAGTTAAAGTGACACCGATGGATTTGATGTCAATCTGAGCCAGATAATTATCACTCATATATGTAAGAGTTGCTTTTTTGTAGATCCTATCGTCGATGCTGCAAGCATTATTGCAGAGGATGCTACAAGTATAAGTGGAAGTTTTCTCTTCATTACTCTTCGCCCTCCTCTTTATCATACTGTGCTGTCGCATCCCATTTTGCATCAGGTGCGACACACGGATTGCCATTTTCATCATATGTGACAGGAGCACACTCCTGAACCACAACTACATTAAAGCTGGTCTTTACCTTTTCACTAACTGTGATAGCTGCAACAATTGGCTCGGTTTTACCACCAACCGGCACTACCTGACTGTAATACCAGTAGCCATCATCTGAAAGGCTCCAGTTTGAGCCTGATGCCTGTATATCAAACTGGCTCGCTGCAATTACCTTTACCCTGACAAAACAGTCTGCTTTTCCTGTATTCTCAATCTCAATAGTTTTCTTCCAGTCCTTAAACTTCTCCTTGACATCAGTTGTAGGACCGATATCTACTGAGATACCGCCCTTTGCCGTAGCATAGGTTGTAAAATATGCCAGTGTCGGTTTAACTGAAACACCACAGACAATGAGTGTTGCAGCAAAGGCTGCACATATAAGAATACGGTGATTTCTATTAAGTTTTTTACAAGACTCTGATAATTTTTTCATTAATTCTGCACCCATTCCCATCCGGTTCCGTCATACTCAAAATGGTTTACGACACCGGTACTATAAATCAATTTGTCGTTGTAATCGTTTGTGAAATCAACATCTGCGGTCTCACCGGCCACAATCTGTGTCTCTATGCTGTCTGAGGAGGTCACCTGATAACTGCCAGCGGCATATACCTCCTTTACTATCACCCTTGACCCTGCCGGAATATTGTCAATAACTACGCTCTTAGCCCCTGTACTGTCAAATCTGATTGATGCGATATCGGAAAACACCACATTACCATCCCTGTCGTAGGCCTCAACATCAAATGCAAACACCGGCTCACCGAGTGCTGTATTGTATGTCTTTAATGTCTTATTAATCTGTAAGCTTCCCATAAGCCCGGTCTGTTCAGGCTTCAGCTCGATATCGATATCATCATATATCCATGAATCTGAGCCGCTTCCTGTCATAGCAAACTCATTATTCGGAGCCGAAATCAGATACGGCACAAATGTGTATCCAAATCTTGCCGAATTAGCCGGCTTTGCATACACCAGATACAGTCCCGTCTTAACGCCTGTGACGTTTCCCCTTCCGTTTGAAACATCTATTGCCTCATCTGCTGTCAAAGAACCTTTGTCTGCAATGTCCGCAGCTGTCTTTGCCATCTTTTTCCCAGTCATCTGCGGTAGTTTTACTGCTGATATCTGATATAGATTTAGCCAGCTCATCAAACTGCTTCGTTGCAGTGTATACATCGTTCTCATCTACATCTGCCACTCTGTAAAGCTCTACGGGAAAATCCACAGTATACAAATCCTCCCATGTATCAGGGATATCAACTGTTATAGAGCATTTCTTATCAATATCAATATGCGTCCTTGCAAAAATGCTTCCACATGGCAGAGAAAACAAGGCTATCGCTGCTATAGCTATACTGACAGCTCTTTTTAAACTATTGTGCATTTTTCCTCCTTCCTGATTCTATCTGAATCTATACAATATCGTTTTACTAAGTATCTTACAAATTATAATATACAAAACCAGAAACAGAATGCCAAGCACTATGGCTTCATGTAACGGCTGTACCTGCTTTACATCCTCGACAATAAGTCCCTGTGCATCATTTGCAATCCTGTGCCCCCTGATAAGAAGCCTGTGTGAATTCACACCATACGGTGTACATGTGATAAGTGTACAGTAATCCTGACCTTCCTCAATCTTTAAGTCATTAAGCTCATCAGGCAAAACAATCCTTATCTGATCAACCTCGTAGGTCAGTGTCTCGCCAAGCACATACAGCTTAAATGTGTCCCCCTCCGCCATCTGGTCAATATCCGTAAATAGCTTAGACGACGTAAGTCCCCTGTGTCCTGAAACAGCACAATGTGTGCTTGCTCCGCCAACCGGAAGCGATGTGCCCTCAATATGGCCAACACCTATCTGAAGTATTGTATTGTCTGTGCCGTGGTAAATCGGCAATGAGACATTGATGGACGGAATCTCAACATAGCCCATGACTCCTGTGCCAGATACATCAAGAAGACTTTCATACTCTGCTTTATCCTGATCTGACATTTCATAACGATCCTGCTTACTTAAAAGCTTCTCATTATATGCCTGTGCAGCTTTTCGCATCTCATCAAGCTTTTGCTCATCCGTGTTGTCTACCGCATCAACGTAGCTTGCAATGGCTCTGGACTGATGAAATGAATTCCAATAATCACTTACTGTCGGATATAGCAGTAAGGACAACCCTGCGATAAACACTACGCCAAAAAGAATAGTAGATAAACGTCTTTTCATAGTGCTCTCCTTACTGTTACATAAACTCTAAATAAAATCTATTATAGCTGCCACAGATTTATAACCTGTGGCAGCATAATATTTAAAACTAAATAGTGCCAGTCAGATATTAATTATCTAACACGCTTCTTTGTTACAAGAACAATTCCACCACCGATAACTAAGATAGCACCAATTACGTAGATTGCTACACGTCCGGCACCACCAGTTGAAGGAAGAACTGAACCCTTGTTGTTTACTACATTTGTAGATAACTCACCCTTATCAAGCTTAACACCTAAATCAATAATTGAACCAGATGCTACATCTCCTGTAAGATCTGTAAGCGTTGGATTATCACTAGACTCGTCATGCTTTGCAGAAATTGTAAATGTCTGATCCTCGATTGAGTTGTATCCGTCAGGTGTCTTTGTCTCGCGTAATACGTATGTACCATCATCTAAGCCTGTGAATCCGAATACTGTTCCCTCTGTATTAGTAGAAAGAATCTTCTTAACCTCTACAAGCTTAAGCTCCTCTTGTCCGTCAACCTTTACTTTCTTGAAAAGTGAGAACTCTGCACCTGTAAGTGGCTTATTATCTTTGTCAACCTTGTTTACAGTTAACTTGTAAGTAAATACGATAACCTTGTCTTCAGGAGTCGTACCTCTGTCTCCCTCACCACCATTGTTAGGGTTGTTAGAGAACTTAAGACTAACTTTATTTGGGTTTCCGGCTGCGCCGATTACCGCATTCTCGTTAAGCTTTGCTGTATACTCAACAACAATCTGATCTGAGTTTTTAGCGCCAAATGCTAAGATATTGTCACATGTAAATGTAAGTGTCTTAGCTGTTGCATCATAGCTAGGTGTGAAATAATCTGTAACATCCTTCTCACCTAATTTAATTACTGCATCATTGTTGTAGTCAAGTCCTTTTGAAAGAGTATCATCAAACTCGAGAGAGTATGCCTTGTAGCTTTCAATGTTGTTTGCTAATGTAGCTGTGAGCTGGAATGGAACATCATCTCCGATATCGTAATCGGCTGAATCCTGCCAATCTGTTGTCACGCCTGTTGTGTCGTTTGTATCCTTAACCTTCTTCTCTACAGAAGGAACATCTGCCTTTACATTTGCAACTACATCATCTGTAATATGAAGAATGAACTCTGTGTAAGATTCCTGACCCTGTAAAGAATTATCCTGATCTTTGATAAGGTAGTAACCTGGCTTAAGGTTGCTGATTACATTCTTTGCATCCGGATCTGTTACTGTAACTGAGCCTGATGCTGATGCTAAGTTTGCACCAATAATCTGCGCCTGCTCTTTAAGCTCTGAAGAGTTGTTACCAAAACCACCGAGTTTTTCAGCATAACTAGCAGCATCACCGCCGAGAGCAGTCTGTCCTGCTTCTGTAATGCCCCTCCCCACTTTATGTTAGAAAGAGTTGCTTTATCTGCTGATAAATCACCAGATAAAATCTGATAAGCCTCATAAGTGTGTCCTTTGACAGCCTTGTTAAGTGTAAGACTGAATGTGTTTTGATCTGCGTTTGGTGCTGCAAATACAGTTACACTCATTGCAAGTGTAAGAATCATAGCAAGCACTAATGCAATGCTTCGTTTGATTGTTTTCATTTCGCATTCTCCTTTTTTTATAATACTTTTTGTTTTTTATAGAAAAGTGTTATTGTAGCTATCGCAATAATCACAACTCCACTTAACATATACAACCATCTGTTACCGCTTCCACCTGTTTCAGGAAGCTTATACTCATTGAGCTTATTTGTAATCTCAATAGTACCTGAGTCAACAGCCATATTCTTTCCCGGTGCCACATTGGCATCAGTTCTGTTAATCACTGTTCCATCTGTATTCTTAAATACATAAGAAACATCATAGCCTGACATACTGTTGTTCTGATTTATTCCAACCTCTGTAACATAATACTTATAGGTTTCGCCTGTTATATGACCTATATTATCTGTCTTTTTTCGTAGGAAGGTCTTTGAATTTATAAGACCAGTTTCCATCTTTATCCGGTGTCACTTCTACGGTATCACCGTATTTATCATCATTTCCTGATGAATCCACCCGATGTAACTGTAAATAAATACTTCCATCTGTCTTATTTATAGGTTTGTTATTGGAATCAACCCAATTTTTTTCAACAGAAATTTCTGTTGTTGGAATAGTCTCATCACCGATATATACTATATCATAATTGTTTGCCAGACATTTTCCTGTTAAGCTGTTATTTGGAGCTGCCACAGGATATTTATCTTTATCCAGCGAACTAAAGTAGAAATATGTTTTTTCCGGTTCTTCTGGAAGAACATAGCCACTAGAGCCTTTGTCTCAACAACATAATACTGTGTGTTATATGTCATTGAATTTTTTATTAAAGACAATCTCTATCTTACCTTTATCATCGGTAACATATTTATTAACATAGACATATCCTTCTGGTGTTTTCGTAGTATCTGTACTGTTTGGATCATATTTGTAAACATCAAACTCTGCATTCGGCAATAACTTTCCGTTATTTCCCTCTTCTGTCTTATAAAGAATAAACGAATTATTCTTATATACATAAAACGAAGAATAAGATTTAGTGTACTCTAATTGAGTGTTAATATCTGTTTTACTATTATCAACACCTTCCAGTGAAACGGCATTAGATACATTAAATTTAGGTTTTGAATCATTATACTCCTGTAGCAAATCACCCTTTACACTATAAGTGTATGTCAACATTATAGCTTTTCCATCAGGGACAATAGCATTTATTGTTTTGCTTGAATACTCCCATTCATTTGATGCTTCCTGTGAATCATATGTCCATTTACAGTCAGATATCACCTCACCAGGTTTGTATGTTCCATCGTCCTGCTTGATAGCCTCTCTGAACTTAACTGTACCAGGCATCAAATCCACCTGCCAGCTTACCCTAGCATTTTCATAAGTTATTTTTTTGTACGACAAAACATCTTTTTAAATTTAATGGCCTACCACCATCCAGATATGTCTTGCCCTCCGGATTTATAAGAACAGTATAATTCAACTTATGTTCATCATCATTCCAGCTTCCGTTTTTGCTTATAACTTTATCTCCTGAATCCGGAATATTTTCATTATCCTGCTTTGGTTTTGATATTATCTGTGTCTGGCTAGATTCACCAATCTTATCATTATTGTCCGATTTAGCGAAGCTGTATTCTTGTACACAAGCTCCTTTCCTGCCTCCAGGGTTTCAGCACTATCAGCCTTACATTTGTAAACAAGGAAAATTTTAGAACCTTCTCCCCAGCCACGAACCTCTGCATCTTTTGGCTTTTCTACAGTTGTAGTTATTACCTCACGACCATTGCTTGTATCTTTTTTACATGAAGTATTAATTCCCTCAGAATAGTAATTTTTGCCATTTAAATTTTCTACTTTATAGCTCTTGCCATCCAATGTAGGGTATGTAAAACCTTGGTCTGAATTATTGTATTTTAACTTTACAGTAACATTTTGTACGCTGATGCCCTCCGGCATATTATCAGTGATTGTATATTTGGTTGCATTTTTATCCATTGTAACCATTACAATCCATGTGAGCGTTCCGTCATATCCTGAATCAGTGGTCTTTACATATGTATCTGCTGTATTGTTATTTCCATCACTCTTAACAATTGATGATTTAATATCTTTTGTCGTTTTAAAGAGTCATTTGCATTAACATTCCAGAAATTTACGTTGTTCTTAAACTCGAGTTCGCCACCTGCTGAATAGTCTGCATATGATTTATATTTTAAAGTTACTTTATAACCATCTTTATTGCTATTAGAAGGTACAAACTTATCTTTAAACTCAAACGAAAATCTGGTAAACTTAGCATCCGTTTCGCTATTAAGAGAATAAAAATCATACTCATGATCGCCGGATTTTACTTTAAAATTATATATCGTATCGCCAAAAATGTTTTTTGCCTTATCAAATACATCTTTAACCTGCTGATAAGTCATATAATGAGCCGTATTGTCTGAAGTATTATTTGTCAGTTCATCAACAAACCAAGCCCCTGCATCCGCTCCGGTTGAAGGAATGGTAAATGTCGATTCCCAACTGAGCTCATACCTGTTATTCTCAGTCTCTTCATTATGGGCAGTCAAGTTCTTTGTAACTTTTACATCTCTATGAGTTCCCGGAACATTTACTCCGGCCCATTTGCTAAACGATATCTCTTTGTTATTGAAATTAACCTGATTATTAACAGGCTGGTCATAGCTTTGTGGTGTGACAGATGTTTCATATGTAATAACATATGTACTGTCATTTTATTATCTATAGCCACAAAGTTAATACCGCTAATCTTGCCTTCTTTGTCCTTTTGGATTTCAGCACCTTTACAGTCGGTATCCTGTTCAGAGCTTATTTTAAAATTCTTTGCATCCTTAAGGCAGTTATCTGTCAGTACAGCCCCAACAATATCATTTCTTTCTTTATTAACAGTGATTGTCCACTTGACAGTCTGACTGTCTGAGTCGTATGCACCTGTTTTATCAAGATCATCTCTCGTGTATTTAATAACACTGCTTGATGTATCAATAACCTTTTCATTAGACTTTTTATTTATTGATTCACCGGTAACCTTGTTAGACGCCTGTGACTCATTTCCACTATCGCAAAGAGATGTGTCATAATAATACTTGTATTTTATCTGGCAGCTTTCACCGGCATTAAGCTTAGGCAGCGTTGCTGTAAGATTATATTTATGATTATTATTGTCATTATTCGAAGAAGCCGTAACATTAGCAGTATATTCACCACCAACCTGCTGTCCGTTTTTAGTTATTGTGTAAGTAAACTTTGATGTATCAACAGACATTTTGCCGGCCTCCAACACATCATTTAAAGTAATAACATCCGGTGTACCTTTTTCAGATGAAACATCAACAACATACTCAGCATATTTGCCATTGTCATCTTTCTTAAGCGTATTATCTGTTGTATTTGACTTTTTAACGGTAATATCATAATTAGCGCTGTGGTTCTTATCCCAATGGATATATTCCTTGCTTATATCTAATGTAGCATCTCCGCCTATCTTAACAACAACATCACCATTGTCCTTAACTTCACTATAGCCACTTGCGCCAAATGTCGCACCACCTTTAATTTCAGTAGTGTTGCTTTGTATGTAATCATCAGCAAATTTAATCAATACAGAAAATGTACCATCATTGTTTTTTATAAAGCGATAATTACAAAACTTATTGCCGCTTTCGTCTGTATATGAATGCCAGCCATCACAAACCGCATCAGGAATAGATATATCCTGTCCATAAGTCATATAATAATTCTTAATTATATTTCCGCTTTCATCCTTGAACTCACCCTCGCCTATGGCGAAAGACATATCAACCTTATAATTAAATGTCTTTCCATCCCATTCTACTTCAGGCTGATCACCTTCAAGCTTCACCACCGGAGGATTTTTAAGCTTCCCCAGATTGGTATATGTTTCCTTCTGTCCATCCACCTCGAACTCGTACTTGTTCTGATCTTCTGCAGATGCAGGTTGTATAAGTCTGTACGCAGTAATGCCCAGCACAATAACAGCCATTGAAATAATAAACGTAGCAAGCTGTCTACGTCTTCTCACTCTTTTAAGCCGTTCTTTGCCGAGACGTTCCATATCCTTATCCATTCTGCATCCTCCTTTCATAGAGTTATATAATTCCATTTGCTTAATATCTTAATCGTTATTTTACAGCTAACATATTACACCTTTTTGGTCACACAGCGGTCACACGGGACCATAAATCTGATTTTTCTACTTTTTACTAAAAAAGCTAAATATTTTTAGTCAACTTTGCCAATTTTAGACAATGGCCATATGGCAAATGTGACTCTTCCGACTACCTGTTCCTCTGAGATACAGCCTATAGCTGTATTTCTTGAGTCAAGCGATACGCTTCTGTTATCGCCCATCACAAAAATTTTCGACTCAGGAACCTGATAAGGGAGCTCTATATTGCAGTCTCCTAAAGCCTTTTCCTTCAAATACGGCTCGTCAATTGCAATATCGTTTACGTAAACCGTGCCATCCTCTGATATATTAACCCAGTCACCCGGCATCGCAATAACTCTTTTTACAAGTATCTTGTTGTTGTAATAAAAGGCTATGACATCTCCTGTTTTAAAGTCATGTCCCTTAGATGCCATAAGCACCTGCCCCTCTTGCAATGTTGGTGACATGGATGTTCCGGTCACCTGCAAAATAGGAAGCCACAGATTTGCGACCAGTATTGCTGCCGCTGCCACTACCACAAGTGTTCCTACGGTATTGAAGAGTGTTGCTGCAAATTTGTTGTTATACTTCACTCTTCTCAGTTCCTGACGCAGCTCCTTTATGCCAAGATCATCGCTATAACGGTCATAGTCGTCTGTCATGATACTGCGATAGCCCGATCTATCTTCAGTCTTCTCAGCACTTTTATTCTCAACTTCTTTATTCTCAACTCTGTTTTCTTCTGAAACCTTCCTTGATATTTCCTTTTCTATATGTACAGATATATCCTCCGGCCGGTTTCCTTTTTTAGTCTGCTGATATTCCTTCTCTATTTCAATATTTTTTTCTATATCAGGAGTTATGTCTGGCGCCGGTGTTACATATTTGACCGGAATTATTTCCGCTATTTCCTGTGATATATTTTTGTCACGCAGAATGGTGTTCCGATTTCATCCTGACGACGATATCTCTTTCCTATTGCTCCTCTGTCATCATACTCACAGTTGTATGTCTTTGAAAGCTGTGCAAATACCTTTTCAGCACTCTCATTGAGCTTCTTTGACAGCGGAAGTACACTCCAATCTTTACAGGTGCAAGTGCAGGATGGAAATGGAATACTGTTCTTACATCCGGTTTCTCAAGTGCAGGATGGAAATGGAATACTGTTCTTACATCCGGCTTCTCCGGTGTACCGATATCCTCTTCATCATAAGCTGCGCAAAGGAAAGGCAAGTACTACACGGTCTGCACCAAGTGATGGCTCGATAACGTATGGCAGATATTTCTCATTCTTCTGATCATCAAAGTATGTAAGGTCCTGTCCTGAAACTTCCTGATGACGTCCGAGATCATAATCTGTACGATCCGCAATGCCCCAAAGCTCGCCCCATCCGAATGGGAATAAGAACTCGATATCTGTAGTTCCCTTTGAGTAGAAGGCTAACTCTGCAGGATCATGGTCACGCAGTCTCATCTCCTCTTCCTTGATTCCAAGGGAAATGAGCCAGTCACGGCAGAAGCCTCTCCAATACTTAAACCACTCAAGGTCTGTTCCAGGCTCGCAGAAAAACTCAAGCTCCATCTGCTCGAACTCACGTGTTCTGAAGGTGAAGTTACCAGGTGTAATCTCGTTACGGAATGACTTACCAACCTGTCCGATACCGAACGGAATCTTTTTACGTGATGTACGCTGTACATTTTTAAAGTTTACAAAGATACCCTGTGCAGTCTCCGGACGAAGATATACTGTATTCTTAGCATCCTCTGTAACACCCTGGAAGGTCTTGAACATGAGGTTGAACTGTCTGATATCTGTGAAATTGTGCTTGCCGCATGATGGACATGGAACATTGTGCTCCTTGATGAAATCTACCATCTGCTCGTTTGTCCAGCCATCAACTGATGTCTCAAGCTCAATACCATTGTCCTGTGCAAAATCCTCGATGATTTTATCTGCTCTGAATCGCTCGTGGCACTCCTTACAATCCATAAGCGGATCTGAGAAGCCGCCGAGATGTCCTGATGCAACCCATGTCTGAGGATTCATGAGGATGGCACAGTCTACACCTACGTTATAAGGATTCTCCTGAATAAATTTCTTCCACCATGCCCTTTTTACATTGTTCTTCAGTTCAACACCTAAGTTACCATAATCCCAAGTGTTTGCAAGCCCACCGTAAATTTCTGAGCCCGGATATACAAATCCTCTTGCTTTTGCGACCTGTACGATTTTGTCCATTGTCTTTTCCATAATTCTTGTTTCCTCTCTATCTTACTTATGATTTATTTGTATTCGTAACTGTTCAGTACCTTCACAGCTACAAGCCGCAGGCGCATTAGAATCAGCTGTACTGAATAGTTACTTGTATTCTTAATTATAATTAAATAACAATTCACGCCTTAATCTACTTATATATAACATATGTGATATATGACACCGGCGCCGAATTGTCCTCCTCACTGTCAAAGTCAAATGTGACCTCGTTGTCTTGCTTGACCGAATTTAATATATCATCATCACTGACACTATCATCCGCTCCGTTTTCCGTTCCTTCCGTCGCATCGGCTTTTACTGCTTCTGTTCTCTCTGTGACACTCTCTGTCCCTGTGGTTTGTGATGCAAGCAGGCTGTACTTGTCACCAATCGCAACTGTTTTGTCATCTACAAGCTTTACTTTGTCGACAGATGCATATAATATTTTTCCTTTCACGTGCAAATTTGAGCTGCCTTCGTAAACAACGACCTTGTAGCCGGTTTTCATCCATAAACTCAGATGACTCACATTTCTTTGCCTTGCCATCATCTATCGCTGCGAAATCGGTCTTGAAATCATATCCGGCTGCCAAAGCCTCCGCAATCGTCCCTGAAAAAAAAGCCTTGTCCCATTGAAATCAGAGTATTCATCGGTTGACGCATAGCTCATGGTAAGAGATGCCTTCTTTTTCTCGACAGTCAGCTTTTTGAGCTTGACCGAACCGTCATTCTTCTTATTGTAATCGTCTATTGACTTGTCCACATAGCTTTGTAAGTCATCCTGCCTGTATGCAGCTGTATCAAAGTCCTCGACATCTGTAGATACCACACTGCCGTTTTTTGCAACAAACACCGTGCTGTCCTTGGTATAATAATCTGTACCGCACCCGGCAAGCAAACCGCATGTCGCAATAACAGGCAACAGCATTGATAGCTTTTTATTCATAGCTGCCTCCTAAAATATAATCTATGATATTATACCCTTTTGTATATATGATTTCAAGTATCATATTTTAAAGGGCAACGACATGCATAGTATCTATTAATTATTTCATGATTTAATTTCATGCTTTAATTTATCACAGAAAAGCTGCTGATTTAAAATCATGATGCACATAGATTGAAAGATATTCCTTCATTATGCTTCTCAGCTCCTCAAGCACATCGTCTGACACTGCAAATGTGTACAGCTTCGTGATATCAGCTGAAACAATATACTGCATGGTATAGAGTGTATCGCTTAGTATATGCCTGCCCTGCACCTGCGTGCCACAGTTGTCACAAAACACCCCTCCGCGCCTTGCCGAAAAGACATCAAGTCCTTCCCTTGAATGACAGTGTATACACGAAAACAACGATGGACCCTCGCCATTTATCGTAATAGCCTTAAGCTCAAAAACAGCCCTGACCAGCTCATTTTTATATGCCGGTGATTCAAGAGCCCTGAGTGATTGATAAAGGAGCTTTAACATATCCTTCTCGTCATTGTTCTCCTGACAAAAGTATCCGCAGAACTCCAGAAAGTAAAACCCGGTGTATACTGCTTCCAAATCCTGTGTCAGCTCCCTGAAATAGTTGCTGATTGTGACCTTTGAAAGAGAATATGCGCTTTTACCCTCAAACAGCTCAAACTCACCGAACGAAAATGGATTGCTTCCTGCCATAAGCTGGCTGTTTGGACGTCTTGCGCCCCTTGCAAAGGCTGTGATTTTCCCTCGTTCCTTTGTGAGAATCGTTATTCTTTTGTCAAAATCCCCTACCGGCATGGCTGAAAGCACCATACCGGTCAACACTACACTCTGTGACATCTTAATCTTACTTTCAAAATACTATTCTTCCTCTTTGTATCCAAAGTTCTTGATGAGGAAGTCGCTGTCTCTCCAATCCTTCTTTACCTTGACCCACAGCTTCAGATTCACCTTACAGTCAAGCAGTCTTTCCATCCATCTCATAGCGCGCATTGGTACCGATTTTTTTGAGCATGCTGCCCTGCTTTCCTATAATGATTCCCTTATGGGAGTCTCGCTCGCAAACAATTGTGGCATCCATATCTATAATAGGACCACTCTTTTGTCTTTCTTGTCTTCATGCGGTCAATTCCTACTGCAATGCCATGCGGCACCTCGTCATTCAGAGCATGGAGCGCTTTTTCCCTGATAATCTCAGCACAGATTGCACGCTCCGGCTGATCTGTGATGGTGTCCTCATCATAGAACTGTGGGCCATAAGGCAAATACTTAAATATAGAATTAATAACATCATCCGTATTCTGCCCTCTTAAGGCTGACGTAGGAATAATCTCTGCAAAGTCGTATACCTTGCGGTAGGTGTCTATATACTCAAGCACCTTTTCCTTTTCCACTGTATCCACCTTGTTGATAATCAATATAACAGGTGTATTAACCTTTTTAAGCTGCTCTATAATATGCTGCTCTCCCGCCCCGATAAAGTTGGTCGGTTCCACAAGCCACAGCACAACATCCACCTCATTCAATGTCTTTTCCGCCACATTGACCATATACTCGCCCAGCTTATTTTTGGCCTTGTGTATGCCAGGAGTATCAAGGAACACTATCTGTCCCTTTTCCATATCCGTGTATACTGTCTGGATGCGATTTCTTGTGGTCTGAGGCTTGTTTGATGTGATGGCAATTTTCTGACCGATAAGCCTGTTCATCAGTGTTGACTTGCCCACGTTTGGTCTACCGATTATTGTAACAAAACCCGATTTGAAATTCTGTATCATTTTTCCTCCTATGTGAATCTGTATTTATAGTGCGGGTGTATACATCGAATTGCATGCAGGCATGCATCGATGATACCTTGTGACCCTTTTTAATCATGCTTTTCAACATTCTCAAAGAGCCCTGCCGACTCTTTAATCATATTTTCATTGCCGATGACACATATACTGTCCTTCTTAAGCACTGCCTCTACAAGGTCTGCAAGCCTTCTGATATCCTCCGGCTGTGCATTTAGTATCTCATTTCTCTCCTTTTGAATCTGCTCGTAGGTAATACCCTCGAGATATGCCGACAGTGATCTGCTTCCCTTTGCTTCCGGATTCATAGGCGTATCAAGAGCACTGAAGGTACCGATAATATACTTGGTCATATCCCTCTCGTCAGGTGAAAAGTTCTTTATATACTCAGGTATCCTGTCATAGACATCAAGTGTGTCTGAAAGGTTAGGGTCTCTGTATGAGACAAAGTAGCTCTCTCCGCTTCTAAGGAATGTATTCATGCAGCCGTAAGCACCACCCTTTACCCTGACATTTATCCAGAGATAATCATAGCTTAAGATGATACGCAGCAGTCTCAGTGCTCCGGTGTATTCATAGCCCTCACAGATGAAATCACCTGTTTTTGCCACATACTGTATCTGTGATGCATCGATAAATGCTTCCTTTGCTGTGTTAAAATGAACCTCAGCCTGATTGCCTACAGCACTCATTTTATCAAATCCAGCTATAACTTTTTTTTCCAACGAAGGCTTTGCATTGCCGTAAGCCTCGTTATTTCCGGTAAAGCTGATAAGCATTCTGTTTCTTGCAAACAGCTTTTTTTGGCTATTGCAGCAAGCTTATCTGACACACTCTTTGGTGACTCTGAAAGCTCCTTTTCTATGCGGCATATAGAGCGATAAAAAGCAATTCCTTTTAGCTCGTCCTGATAAAGCGCGTAGCGCGAGAAGCTCGACATACTTCGCATAGCTGCAACCAAATGACCGGAACTGCTAAGGTTAGCCTGAAGCCTTGCCTTAATCTGCGCTACAAGCTCACCCAGTCTCTTTGTATCTGTAAAATCCGATGTAAGAAGCATCTGCTCCATAAGCTCAAGTGCCTTGTCAAGATTTTTCTCCAATACCTTAAGCTTCACCTCAAACTTAAACACGAAATTATTTCTATCCTTAATATCCGGGTGACTTGCAGTACCTGTGCTGATTCCGCCGGTATATATGTTGGTAGCATTGGCTAAATCGGTATAGCTGTACTTTTCGGTGCTCACCACCCGAGTGCGTTTGTGAAGAAGCCAAGATAGCCAAGCTCACTCTGGGCAAAATCACCTGCATCAAATAAAAATGATATATAATCAATGCCGTTTGACTCTATGTCATGACGCACAACCTTTACATCCAAAAGCTCATCCTCAATGTTTGAAAAAGGCATAGCATTCTTTTTTTTTCATATCCGCTCTTGTAAGCATCGGAAGCTTGCGCAGATCCTCGTCTGACGAAGGCTCCTCCTGGTATTTCTTTAAATGCTCTGTATCCTCAATCAGCTTTTTAATCTCTTCATCTGAAAGAGATGCCTTGTAATCGGAAAGCTCCTTTGCCAAAGCCTCCTCCCTCTCATTGCCAAGTCCACGCTTCGGCTTTACTGTGACAGATGAACCATGGGTATTGTCAAGCAGATACACCTGTATAAGCTTTTCAAAATAATCCGTATCTACAGCCTTTCGAAGCTTTAGCAAAGGTACCAAGACACTCCAGATGTATAAAAGGCTTCATATCATCAAACAGCCAGCTGTCTAAGCAGTTTAATCCAAAAAGAAGTCCCTTAGGAAACTGTCCAAAGTCAGCCTCCCTGAACTTGAACTCGCTGCTGTTGATTCCCGCAAGCAATGCTTCTTTATTAATTCCTGTTTTAACAACTTCTTTAAGAGTGTTTTCTATAATACTTTCAAACTCATCTGCCTGAGATGCATTGGCATTCTTTGCCACAAACGAGAATACCGGCTGCAGAATGCCCGCATCGTATGAGCCATACACATCATCACCGATTCCCGCATCTATCAATGCCTGCTTCACAGGTGCTCCCGGTGAGCTGACAAGTGCATAGTCAAGCACATCAAATGCCTGATAGAGCATCTCATCAAGCGTATCCCCTACCACACGGTTATAAGATAGATAAGTCTTATTCTCCTGTGAATCATCCATGGTAATTGAATACTGTGCCTCAACATTCTTTATTTCATCAAACGCAGGCTGTTTATTAATTTCTGAATTAACTTTTTTATAATCATACAGGCTCAGATATTCCTTATCCAGCCACTCAAGTCTCTCGACAACATCCATATCACCATACAGATAAATGTATGAATTGGATGGATGATAATACTTGTGATAGAAGTCCAGATATGCTTCATACGTAAGCTTAGGAATATACTCCGGATTACCACCAGAATCCTTGCTGTAGGTATTGTCAGGGAAAAGCGAGCGGTAAATCTGGCTTGAAAGCACCTCGTCAGGCGATGAGTATGCTCCCTTCATCTCATTGTACACCACTCCGTTTATCTTAAGCTCATCATCCTTGCCTGTAAGCTCGTAGTGCCAGCCCTCCTGCTTGAAAATCTCCTCGTACTTTGTGATATTCGGATTAAACACTGCATCCAGATACACATCCATGAGATTCTTAAAATCCTGATCATTGCAGCTGGCGACAGGATAAACTGTCTTGTCTGGGTATGTCATGGCATTTAAAAATGTATTGAGCGAGCCCTTTGCCAGCTCGATGAAGGGATCCTTTACAGGGAACTTCTTTGAACCGCAGAGTGTGGTATGCTCAATAATATGCGGTACACCCGTCTCATCCTCCGGCGGAGTCCTGAAGCCTATATAAAAGACCTTGTTATCATCATTATTTGATAAAATGGCAATCCTTGCACCACTTTTTTTTTTTGTGTCTCAGAATGAATCCGTCCGACTGGACATCCTCCACTCTGTGCTCATCTAAAATCTCGTATTCAGCCAAATCGTGAATTGTCATCAATTATTCCTCCTAAAATGCGATGATGATAGTATACCACATTTTTACATATTATAGTTAAATTATAAGTATATTTACCGCAAAAAACTGTTAAAGTAATATTCTGCAACATCCGGCTTTAAAAGTCAGAGTCTATGCTCCTCTTCTGAATATTAACATCCATCTGTGGAAACGGAATTTCGATGTTATTTTTATCAAATGCTGTTTTAATTTCTTCTGTAAGCTGCCATTTTGTGTTCCAGTAATCCTCGTTCTTCACCCAGATTCTCGCACCGAGCTCTATTGCCGAATCCTGCAGCTCACTCACAAACACATTGCTCGGCTCATCGCGAAGCATCGTATCTGCTGATGTGACAACAGATTCCAGCACACTCTTTGCAAATGCTAAATCTGTGCTGTAGGATACTGTTACTCTCAAATCAAGCATCCTCTTATCCATCATAGATACATTTGTGATACAAGAATCAGCGAGCTTTCCGTTTGGTATCATAACCATCTTGTTATCTATTGTCAAAAGCCTTGTATAAAACAGATTTATATCCTTTACAGTGCCCTCTGTACCACTTGAACCGTCAACTATGTAATCGCCCACGCTAAACGGCTTCATCAAAAGAATAAGCACGCCTCCTGCGAAATTCGACAGACTGCCCTGCAATGCCATACCTACAGTAAGTCCGGCAGAGCCAAGAACCGCTATAACAGAGCCGGTCGCCACTCCAAAGCCCGAAAGCAGCGCCATGACAAGAATAAAATACAAAAAGTATTTAATAACATTTGCTAGAAATGATGCCACTGCAGCGTCCATTCTGCTTTTATCAAATCCTTTTTTAATTATTTTCACAATTGATTTAATCACCTTAATACCAATAAGCAGTATCACAATCGCAACAACAAGCTGCACGAGAAAGCTGATAAGCGATGGCATATATTTCTCCAGATACGTCTTTACAATGCCCGGGTTTTCAATAACCTGCTGTACCTCGGTGTTTGCAACCGGCACTGATACTTCACCAAGAATTTGTCTGATCATATAATCTCCTATATATTTCTTATATCTCTTATATATTTTCTATATTTTATATATTTTCTATATTTTCTATATTTGTTATATTTATTATTTCCTTATAACCCACTAAATCCCCCATATAAAATATGGGGGATCAGTATTTAAATCAAATATTAATTCACTATTTAATAACTCTCACTCTGAGCACTCCGTCAATGGCAGAAAGCTTCTCAACGGTAGAAGCATCAATAGCTGAATCAAGATCAAGAAGTGAATATGCATAGTCACCCTTGCCCTTGTTTGTCAGATCAGATACATTGATATCAGCCTCTGCAAGAGCTGTTGTAATCTGTCCAATCATACCCTTAACATTCTTGTGAAGGATTCCGACTCTGCCTGAAGCTGTGCATGCACCCATGCTGCAGTCAGGGAAGTTGACTGAATGAACAATATTACCATTCTCTAAGTAATCTCTCAGCTCCTTGACAGCCATAACTGCACAATTGTCCTCTGACTCTGCTGTAGATGCTCCAAGATGAGGTGTTACGATGCAGCCCTTTGCTCCAACAGTTGTGTTGTTAGGGAAATCTGAAACGTACTTCTTAACCTTTCCCTTGGCAAGTGCATCTACCATAGCCTCTTCGTCAACGAGAAGATCTCTGGCAATTTAATACGATAGCGGTTGGCTTCATCATTGCAATAGCATCAGCGTTTACCATCTTCTTTGTTGAATCAAGAAGAGGTACATGGATTGTGATGAAATCACAGTTCTTGTAGATGTCCTCAACATTGCTGATATGCTTAACGCTTCTTGAAAGGTTCCAAGCAGCATTTACTGAGATGTATGGATCATATCCGTAAACATCCATGCCCATATGTACTGCAGCATTTGCAACAAGTACACCGATGGCTCCAAGTCCGATAACACCGAGCTTCTTGCCTGAAATCTCTGTTCCTGCAAAGTTCTTTTTTTCTGCTTCTCGGCTGTCTTTGCAATATTCTCATCATTCTGGTTTGCAAGACACCAGTCGATACCACCTACGATGTCACGGGATGCATAAAGCATTCCAGCAAAAACCAGTTCTTTAACACCGTTTGCATTGGCTCCCGGTGTATTGAAGACCACGATTCCCTGCTCGGCACACTTGTCAAGCGGAATATTGTTTACTCCTGCTCCTGCTCTTGCCACAGCAAGCACCTTGTCACCAAGCTCCATGTCATGCATAGCGGCACTTCTTACAAGTGCTGCATCTGCATCCTTAATATCATCAACCTTTTTATAATCGTCAGAGAACAGGTCAAGTCCTACTCCTGCGATTGGGTTTAAGCATGTGTAATTAAACATTATGCATTCTCCTCCTCAAACTTCTTCATAAACTCAACAAGTTTCTCAACACCCTCTTTTGGCATTGCATTGTAGATACTTGCTCTCATACCGCCAACGGTACGGTGTCCCTTAAGGTTTACAAATCCGGCTGCAGTTGCCTCCTTTACAAACTTGGCATCAAGCTCTGCATCTCCTGTTACAAACGGAACATTCATGAGTGATCTGTCCTCTTTTCTTACTGTTCCCTTAAAGAGCTTGCTCTGATCAAGGAAGTCATAGAGAATCTTTGCCTTCTCCTCATTTCTCTCCTTCATAACTGAAAGCCCGCCCATCTTCTAGCCATTTAAATACCTTGCCGCAGATATAAATTCCGTAGCATGGTGGTGTATTGTAAAGAGAATCATTATCGGCCTGAGTCTTCCACTTGAGCATGGTTGGTGTGCCCGGTAGACAATCATCTGTGATAAGGTCCTCTCTGATAATTGCTATAACTACTCCGGCAGGTCCTACATTCTTCTGTACTCCGCCATAGATAACAGCATATTTTGATACATCTACAGGCTCTGATAAGAAGCATGAAGATACATCAGCTACAAGGTTCTTTCCCTTTGTGTTTGGAAGCTTCTTGTACTTTGTTCCGTAGATAGTATTGTTTTCGCAAATGTATACATAATCCATATCATCTGTGATTGGTAAATCTGAGCAGTCAGGTATGTATGAGAAGGTCTTATCTGCAGATGAAGCAAGCTCTACGGCGTCTCCGTAAATCTTAGCCTCGGCAAACGCCTTTTTAGCCCACTGACCTGTGATAATGTATCCTGCTTTTTTATTTTTCATAAGGTTCATCGGTACCTCAGCGAAGAACTGTGAAGCACCACCCTGAAGGAAAAGTACCTTGTAATTGTCAGGTATATTCATAAGCTCGCGGAGATCTTTCTCGGCATCCTTGATGATGTCATCAAACCATTTAGATCTGTGGCTCATCTCCATAACAGACATTCCACTGCCCTGATAGTCCAACATCTCATCTGCTGCTTCCTTCAATACCTCCTCAGGTAAAACTGCAGGTCCTGCTGAAAAATTGTAAACTCTACTCACTCTAATTTCCTCCTTGTGTCGCATTGTAGTCCTCTTCATCGAAAGACTCGTTGATAGGCTTGCCCGGTGCAACCATAGGCCATACCTTGTCATCTGAATCAATGATACAATCGATGACAAACGGTGTCTTGCTCTTTAAGGCATCTGCAAATGCTTTTTCAAATTCTTCCTGGGTCTTAACACGTCGTGCGGTGGCTCCCATTGCTTCTGAAAGCTTTACATAATCCACCCCATCATCGAGTACGGTTGCCGAGTAATGCTTCTCGTAAAAAGAGTCTGCCACTGGCGTACCATTCCAAGTACATGGTTGTTTATTATAACCTCGATAAGAGGAAGCTTTTCTCTTGAAGCTGTTGCAAGCTCGTTCATGTTCATTCTGAAGCATCCGTCACCTGCAATATTGACTACAGTCCTGTCTGGATTAGCTGTCTGGGCACCGATTGCAGCACCGAGACCGTATCCCATGGTACCAAGACCTCCTGATGTAAGAAGAGTTCTCGGCTTGCTGTATTTGTAATACTGGGCTGCCCACATCTGATGCTGGCCGACCTCAGTAACCATTATAGCATTTCCTTTTGTCATTTCATAGATTTTTTCAATAACAAATGGTCCGCTTAGTCCCTCTTTGTGATATGTAAGAGGAAAAGTCTTTGCATATGCAAGCACATGCTCAACCCATGAATTGTGGTCAAGCTGTGTGAGCTTTTTGTTGATGCGTATAAGTATTTCCTTCACATCACCTATAACACTCGATGTAACACGGATATTTTTATTAATCTCTGCTGCGTCTACATCAAACTGTAATATCTTTGCCTGGTCTGCAAACTTTTTAGGATTGCCAAGCACTCTGTCCGAAAAACGTGTACCAATCGCAATCAAAAGGTCGCACTCTGAAACTCCAAGGTTTGATGTCTTTGTGCCATGCATACCAAGCATGCCTGTGTAGTTATCACTTGTGCCGTCATATGCACCCTTGCCCATGAGCGTATCGCAAACAGGCGCATTCACCTTGTCTACAAATTCCTTAAGCTCTTTGCTTGCTCCGGAGAGAACCACTCCCCCTCCTACAAATATATATGGCTTTTTGGATGCTTTTATGAGTTCAATTGCATTATCAATGTCACTGTCTGTAATTGTTTCTGTCACACGCTCAGGAAGCTTGATTTCCTGCCTGGTGTACTCTACCAGATCTGCCGTAACATTCTTTGGAATATCCACAAGTACAGGACCCGGTCTGCCTTTTCTTGCTATATTGAAAGCTCTGCGTATTGTATCTGCAAGCTTCTCTACATCCTTTACAATAAAGCTGTATTTGGTTACAGGCGTTGTAATTCCGGCAATATCAACTTCCTGAAAACTATCCTTTCCAAGCAGCGACACTCCTACATTACATGTAATTGCAACCATAGGAATCGAATCCATGTATGCTGTAGAAATTCCTGTGACCAGATTTGTCGCCCCCGGTCCGCTTGTAGCCAGACAGACGCCAACCTTTCCGGTGCTTCTCGCATAGCCGTCGGCCGCATGGCTTGCTCCCTGCTCATGTGAGGTCAGCACATGCTTAATCTCCGGATGCTTGTAGAGCTCGTCATAGACATTAAGGATGGCTCCTCCCGGATAACCGAATACTGTGTCAACACCCTGTTCTTTTAAGCATTCTATAATAACCTGTGATCCTGTTAACTGCATCTTGTATTCCTCTTTTTCTTATACGAATCCTTTACAATAATAGGTAAAAGCCTTATTCGTACTGAATTTTCTATCAAAATTTATACTATGCGTTCTGCTCGCCCGGAAGTGCAAGGATGGCTCCTCTGTTTCCTGATGTAACAAGCGCTGCGTATCTCTTCAAATAGCCTGTTGTAACTTTCGGCTCCCTTGGCTGCCACTTTTCCTTACGCTCAGCAAGCTCCTCGTCTGACACATCGAGCTCAAGCTTCATGTTTGGAATATCAATCTTTATGATATCTCCCTCTTCAACCAGGGCAATCGGTCCGCCTACTGCGGCCTCAGGTGAAACATGACCTATTGAAGCTCCTCTTGAAGCTCCTGAAAAACGTCCGTCTGTGATGAGTGCTACAGAGCTTCCAAGTCCCATTCCTGCAATAGCGGATGTAGGGTTAAGCATCTCTCTCATTCCAGGGCCTCCCTTTGGTCCCTCGTATCTGATGACTACCACGTCACCCTCTACGATCTTGCCGCCCTTGATAGCTGCAATTGCGTCCTCCTCGCAGTCAAATACTCTTGCAGGGCCCTCATGAACCATCATCTCATCGACAACTGCTGAACGCTTTACTACAGAGCCGTCCGGAGCCAGATTTCCCTTAAGCACTGCAAGTCCTCCGGTCTTTGAATATGGATTGTCTACCGGTCTGATGACCTCAGGGTCCCTATTGACTGCATTCTTTATATTCTCTCCAACTGTCTTTCCTGTAACAGTCATACAATCTGTATTTAAAAGTCCGATATCAGCAAGCTCTTTCATGACAGCCCACACACCGCCGGCCTCGTTTAAGTCCTCCATATATGTAGGGCCTGCCGGGGCAAGGTGGCATAGATTTGGTGTCCTCTCACTGATTGGATTTGCAAAGCTGATATCAAAATCAAAGCCTATCTCATGAGCGATAGCTGGAAGATGAAGCATAGAGTTTGTAGAGCAGCCGAGTGCCATATCAACTGTGAGTGCGTTCATTATTGCATCCTTTGTGATGATATCTCTCGCCTTGATCCCTTGTTGTACATATCCATAACAGCCATTCCGGCATGCTTTGCAAGACGTATACGCTCTGAATATACAGCAGGGATAGTACCATTGCCACGAAGTCCCATACCGAGAACCTCGGTAAGGCAGTTCATAGAGTTAGCTGTGTACATTCCCGAGCATGAACCGCAGGTAGGACATACCTTGTTCTCATATTCACATACATCATCCTCAGTCATAGTACCGGCAGCGTATGAGCCGACAGCCTCAAACATCGATGAAAGACTTCTCTTTCTGCCCTTTACGTGGCCTGCGAGCATTGGTCCGCCTGATACAAATACTGTAGGCAGATTAAGACGTGCAGCCGCCATCAGAAGTCCCGGCACGTTCTTGTCACAGTTTGGAACCATTACAAGTGCATCAAACTGATGTGCGATTGCCATACACTCGGTGGAATCAGCGATCAGCTCTCTGGTCACTAAGGAATATTTCATACCCACATGTCCCATTGCGATTCCATCGCAGACTGGATTGCAGGAAATACTACAGGCACTCCTCCTGCCTCTGCAACTCCAAGCTTTACAGCCTCAACGATTTTGTCTATATTCATATGGCCCGGAACAATCTCATTGAATGAGCTTACGATTCCGACCATAGGCTTTTTCATTTCCTCCGGTGTAAAACCAAGAGCATTAAATAAACTTCTTGCCGGTGCCTGCTGCATTCCGGCTCTTGCGTTATCACTTATCATATTTTATCTCCTTATTTATCTCCGACTATTTCTTTGAGTACTTCATCATCATTACTACTGTATACACAATGATCTGCCTATCTATAACCTGTTAGCTGTCTATTATAAGTCATGCAGCTACACACGTTCTGCGATGAGATCCCCCATCTGTGCTGTACCTACCTGTGTGATACCCTCTGTAGTCTCACCCGGCTGTGGCATGATGTCGATTGTCCTGTAGCCCTCCTTAAGCACCTGCTTTACAGCATCCTCGATTACCTGTGCTTCCTTGTCCAGATCAAATGAATAGCGAAGCATCATAGCTGCTGAAAGGATTGTTGCGATAGGGTTTGCAATGCCCTTTCCTGCGATATCAGGAGCAGATCCGCCACTTGGCTCGTAAAGTCCGAACTTTGTATCGTTAAGGCTTGCTGACGAAAGCATACCGATTGAGCCTGTCACCATACTTGCTTCATCTGATAAAATATCGCCAAACATATTCTCTGTTAGGATAACATCAAACTGCTTAGGATCCTTTACAAGCTGCATTGCACAGTTGTCTACGAGCATATGCTCATAAGTAACTTCCGGATAATCCTTAGCGACCTCCTCGACGATCTTTCTCCATAATCTGGAAGAATCAAAAACATTTGCCTTATCTACACTTGTCACTTTTTTCCTTCTCTTCATGGCGATATCAAATCCTCGCTTTGCGATTCTTCTGATTTCATTCTCATTGTATGTCAGTGTATCTGTGGCCGTAACAACTCCATCCACCTCTTTTGTCTCTCTGGCTGCCGAAGTAAAGACCTCCTGTAAGCTCACGCATAATCATCATATCAAAGCCGTCTCCGATGATATCGGCGCGGAGCGGACATGCTGCAGCAAGCTCCTTGTACAGGTATGCCGGTCTAAGATTTGCAAACAGATTGAGTGACTTTCTAAGCTTTAAAAGTCCTGCCTCCGGACGAAGCTCAGGGGCCAGCTTGTACCATGGTGATGTGGCTGTGTTGCCACCGATAGAACCCATCAGCACCGCATCTGAATCAAGCGCAGTCGCAATAGCCTCATCTGTAAGAGGAACACCTGTAGCATCAATTGAGCAGCCACCCATAAGGATGTCTGTGTAGTTGAAGCTGTGTCCATACTTGTCTGCTATTTTGTCCAATACCTTTTTTGCCTCAGTGACTATCTCCGGTCCGATTCCGTCTCCTGAAATTACACCAACTTTATATTCCATAATTTCTTACCTCTTTTACATAAAAATACATATTCTTATATTAAAGCATTAAAGTAGTTATTTCAATATGCCGGGATATTTTACTTTTTCATGCAATTTATAACTGTAGCTTATAATAACTGCATACTATAATAACAGTTTTTTATTTTATTGCAAGAGATGCGGATAATAAGAAAACCGCCACTTGTGTGACGGCTTTACAAATGTGCATTATTTAGCTGAATCCTCTGCTTTCTCAAGGTCAGCGATAGCTGCCTTCTGCATTGGGATACGGCAGTTCTTGTTGTTACCAAACTCAACGATTACAGTATCGTCCTCGATATCGATAACTGTACCGTAAAATCCACTTGTTGTAAGAACTGTGTCTCCTGTTGCAACCTCATTAAGCATAAGCTCTCTTTTTCTTCTGCTCCTTCTTCTGTGGACGGATCATAAGAAAATACATAACTGCGAAAAGTACTACTAACCAGACAATCATTCCAATTGTTCCTGCTGCCTGACCGTTTGCTAAAATTGATGTCATCAATTGTTCCTCCTAAATATTCTATAATTGATGTGTTCTAAGCACTATTACCATAATACACGTTAAACGTGCTAACGGCAAGGATTTTTTATCATTTTCGAGATTTTTTATATTTATCTGCTAGCTCTGCTCCCCTGTGTCATTCCATAGAGCTTTTCAGCCTTGTATGAGGCAAAACAGCCTGCATCAAGCGAATCCCTTATCTCCTCCATCATGTTGTTGTAGAAATACAAATTATGGAGCACGCACAGTCTCATTCCGAGCATCTCCTTTGCCTTTAAAAGATGCCTGATATATGCACGCGAATATGTGCGGCAGGCAGGACAGTTACAGCCCTCCTCAATAGGGCGCATATCCTTCTGATACTTCTGGTTGAACAGATTAAGCTTGCCGTGATTCGTGTATACATGTCCGTGACGGCCGTTTCTGCTTGGGTATACACAGTCAAAGAAGTCGATTCCTCTCTCTACACCCTCAAGTATATTGGCAGGAGTTCCTACTCCCATCAGGTATGTAGGTTTATTAACAGGCAGATGAGGCACTGTTTCATCAAGAATATGGTACATCTCCTCATGGCTCTCTCCTACCGCCAGTCCGCCGACAGCATAGCCGTCCAGCTCAAGCTCAGAAATGCGCTTTGCATGGTCAATTCTTATATCATCATAAATAGCTCCCTGATTGATGCCGAATAAAAGCTGCTCCTTGTTGATAGTATCCGGTAAACTGTTTAAGCGTGCCATCTCCTTTTTGCACCTCTCAAGCCAGCGCGCGGTCCTGTTTACAGAGTTTGTCACATACTGTCTGTCTGCAACACTCGATGGGCACTCGTCAAACGCCATAGCTATCGTGGAGCCGAGGTTTGACTGTATCTGCATGCTCTCCTCAGGTCCCATAAATATCTTGGCACCGTCAATATGCGAGTTGAAGTACACGCCCTCTTCCTTTATTTTGCGAAGACCTGCCAGTGAAAACACCTGGAATCCGCCGGAATCTGTAAGGATTGGTCTGTCCCACACCATGAATTTGTGCAGTGCCAAGCTCTTTAATGATTTTGTCTCCGGTTCTTACATGCAGGTGATATGTATTTGACAGCTCAACCTGACACTTTATCTCCTTTAAATCGTCCGTAGAGACAGCGCCCTTTATCGCACCTACTGTTCCTACATTCATAAATACAGGTGTCTGTATATCTCCATGCACAGTATGGAATGTACCTCTCTTGGCACGTCCCTCTTGTTTTAGTAACTCATATTTAGCCATATTTTCGTTTAATTCTCCTGTTTTTTTTTACTTATCGCCATTGCCTACGATTTTTCTGATTAATATTCCGTTGGTCAGCAATGTGGTATCTATGCAATGCCTCAAAAAAAAAGTACCTCGCCGTCCTTTGGCACCTCAATATCCTCATCAGAGCAGTTGACTATAACCTCCACATATGTATCCACCCAGCCCATCTTTCTGAACTGGATTACCCTTGGATTGTCGGCAAAATCGTCAGGAAAATGGAAGTTTCTGCCCTTTAAAAGTGGCTCACTCGCCCTTAAATGAATGAGCTTTGATACCATCTCAATGCGCTCCTTAAACTTGCCTGCCTCAATATCATCCCACGGCATACATCGTCTGCAGTCAGGGTCATAGCTGCCCGGCATGGCAATCTCAGTGCCGTAATATATACATGGGTTGCCCGGCATGGCAAAAAGCACTGCAAGCTGTGCAAAGTACTGGTCGAGATTCTTTGTATCAGAGCGAAGGCGCTTTGTATCATGTGAATCAAGCAGATTGAAAAGCACATCATTGGTCTGCTGCATGTAGTTGGTATAACATCTGTTTATAGTATACTCAAAATCCTGATTTGTCTGGCTCTTATCTATCCAGAAATCCTTGATGCTCTCTCCAAGCGGATAGTTCATAACCGCATCGAACTCATCTCCACGCAGCCACGGAAGAGCATTATGCCATATTTCGCCCAAAATGTAAATATCCGGATTGATTTCCTTAAGTCTTGCACGAAGCTCCTTGCAGAAACGGTGTGACACCTCATTTGCCACATCAAGGCGCAGTCCGTCTATATGATAATTTTCTACCCAGTTGGCGCAGATATCGATAAAGTATTTTCGCACCGCCGGATTATTTGTATTGAGCTTTGGCATATTGTCAAAAAATCCAAACGTATAAAACTGACCCTTTTTAGCAGCTCCATGCTTAAAGTCAAGAGGCCATTCATTGATCATAAACCAGTCATAATACTCTGAATCTGTCCCCTTTGCTAAAACATCCTGCCACGGTGCAAAATAATAGCCACAGTGGTTGAACACTCCGTCAAGCATTATTCTCATATCACGCTTATGTGAGCTTCTAGCACAAGCCTCTTAAAGGTATCTTCATCTCCAAAGCGCGGGTCAATCTTTGCATAATCCGTTGTATCATACTTATGATTGCTCGGTGACTCGTTTATCGGTGTCAGGTAGATTCCGCTTATTCCAAGCTCCTTTAAGTAATCAAGCTTTTGAATGATTCCTGCGAGGTCTCCGCCGAAGCATTCCTCATTTTTGACCTTTCCCCTGTTTCTCCACGGAACAACATAATCAGGATCTATCGAGTGGTCTCCATTGCAGAATCTATCCGGAAATATCTGATACCATATAGTGTCATTTACCCACTTCGGTGTGACCGGAATATCACACGGATTCATCCACGGGAATACAAAGCACTGGCGGCTTCTGCCCTCAAGTGCCATCTGCTCTGCACTCACGAAGCCATCCTCAAAGTAAAACCATCTCTCATCCTCTGTGATGAGCTCAAAATAATATTTAAGTCTCTTGAATGGTGGCTTTACCGTGGTTGTCCACCATATCTGGTGATTTAATTTCTTTTTAAATATTATCGGCTGCTTATCGCCATTCCAGGTCTCACCACCACCTAAGATACCGGCTGCGAATGGATCACCGAGTATGATATTTACTTCCTTAACATCATAACCGGTCTTTATATTTATGATTAATTCATCCTCATTTAAAGGATAGCAGTAGTTGTCGTATGCCTGGTGAAATACCCCGTTAAATTCCATGTTTTCTCCCTCTTTTGCGGTCTTATTGTAGTCATTGTTTTGTTGCTTCATTGTGGTTGCACGTAAGTCGCGGCCACCGTGATCGTCCACGCGCTGCCCTGTTCGCTACGCTGCGCTGTTAAGATTCTGTACGAATTATGCTTATAGATTTTCTCCGGCTGACAAACCGTCGCTACTCGCCTTCCATGGCTCGATAGCTCCTTGCCCCGGCGTCCCTGCCGGTGCATTTTGTATCGAAGCATAATTCTACAGACTCTAAACAGCTTCGCTATTCGCTCTCAGGGCAGCACGTGTGCGCTCGCGGTGGCCGCGGCTTACGTGCCTTATGTGGCAAAATTGCTACAAATGATGCATGCTTAATTAACTTGCTTAAATTATGCTTCGCCTAATTTGCGCTTTTTACATATACAGGCATGCAAGCATGCATCGATGATACATTTTGACCCTTTAATCACATAATTATATACAAACATAGTTCGAAAGTTATCTAAATAAAATAATATCATAGTTTTCTTGACTATTCAACTTGGTATTACTTATAATATACCTATTATTGTAACTATAGGAGCTTCCGTGAGAACAAGAAAGACCGTTGCTATTACCGTTCATCCTACCTAATAGTGTGTCCAGCAACGATTACAGCCCATTTAAAATGTCTTTTCGAGGCATGGGATGCAATCCTCAATAATTAACACTATGGCGCATCAGCTTTTTTTTATTCTCTATGGTTCTAAATAGTTATATACTATATAAAAAGGAGACCAACATGGCAGGTTCATCATACGGAAATATTTTTAGGATAACAACATGGGGAGAATCACACGGAAAGGGCTTAGGTGTCGTTGTGGACGGCGTTCCTGCGGGGCTTGAGCTGTGTGAGGAGGATATTCAGATATTCTTAAACAGAAGAAAGCCGGGACAGTCTAAGTTCACTACTCCACGCAAGGAGGATGATGCGGTTGAAATTCTCTCCGGTGTGTTTGAGGGAAAGACTACAGGTACACCTGTTTCTATGGTTGTGTGGAATAAAAATCAGAAATCAAAGGATTACAGTGAGATTGCTTCGTACTATCGTCCGGGGCATGCTGACTTTTGCTTTGATGAGAAATACGGCTTCAGAGACTACAGAGGCGGAGGTCGTTCTTCGGGACGCGAGACAATAGGCCGTGTTGCAGCAGGTGCTATCGCTGTAAAGATGCTCTCGGGTCTTGGCATAAAATTTCTTACATACACCAGATCAATAGGTCCTGTTACAATTAATGAGGTTAATTTTGATGCCCATGAGATTTACAACAATTCACTTTATATGCCTGATGCCGATGCAGCGCTAAAAGCTTCTGAATATCTGGAGGAATGTCTTAAATCACTCAATTCCTCAGGCGGTGTGTGTGAATGTGTCATCACAGGTCTTCCTGTCGGGCTCGGTGATCCTGTATTCGAGAAAATTGATGCCAATCTGGCAAAGGCTATTATGTCTATCGGAGCTGTAAAGGGCTTCGAAATCGGCGATGGCTTTGATGCAGCAAGGGCAACCGGACTTACAAACAATGATGCCTTTATTATGAGGGATGGCGCTGTTTCAAAAGAGACAAATCACTCCGGTGGTACTCTCGGCGGCATGACAGACGGCTCACCGCTTATTTTCAGAGCTGCCATAAAGCCTACTCCTTCAATCGCAGCTACACAGCACACTGTAAATAAATCCGGTGAAGATATAGAGATTTCCATCAAGGGACGTCATGACCCGATTATCGTGCCACGTGCTGTTGTTGTTGTTGAAGCTATGGCTGCAATTACTATTGCGGATGCACTGCTTATGAATATGGGGGCACGCATGGACCGCATCACAGATTTTTATAAAAAATTATAACTTTGTCCTATATTAAAAAGCATCTATCCGGTTTTACGGACAGATGCTTTTTATCTATTTCATTGGAACAATCTGTAATGTTTTTCCTAGTGAATAAAATATATTTTAGAATATATTTCCAAGAAGCAGCGGATTTAACAACATATACTGCGCATTCGTCACCCCAAAAGACACAAGCGCCAGTGGCAGCACAATAAAAAGGACGCATGATATAATCACATACATGCCACTTCTTAAGTATTTAAACATTGCAAAAACAAACAGACTGACCAGTAATCCCCCTATAAAGCGCATCAGCATTATGATAAGTATATACTGCCCTACCGATATATTCTGCGAAACACGCCACAGATGCTCCATACTTGCCGCCGGAGCATTAAGCCCCTGCGTGCCATATGCCGAAAGCACATTGCACAGCCGCACAATATATACAAGTGCAAATGCTGTGACAGTGCCCAAAAAGCCAAGTATGCATTTGATTCCCATATGCTGCTTCCTGCCACGGCGGGTAGTCCTTAAAAGCCGGATTTCATGGTTTGCATAATCCGCTCCGCATATACCGCAGGCTATTGCTATTAGGAGAATAACATACACAAAGGCCTGTGCTGTATCACGGTTTTTGAAGTCTGTTCTGTCGGTAAGGATATCATAGCCCTTTTCAAAAAAAAACAGCCAGCCCTCATTTAACGTCTTAAGATAATCCACATGTGCTGTAAGCTTGTTGAATGCCTCCTGTCTGCTCAGTTCATCCTTGTACTTTATATTGATATAGCTTTCACTCTTCCCCTGTGCCATATATAAGCGATGTTATCTGACAGTCTGTCGTATTTTACTCTTTCTTCATCCAGAAGCTCATTGGTTTTGGCAGTTAAAGGTCCATAATATTTGTCCATATATTCCTTGTAATACACCTCATCAACCGAGTCATATGAAAGCTTCTCTGCCGGATTCCACCATACCACAAAAATAGCTGCTACAATCAATATAAGTAACACTTTTCCCGGAACAAGTGCCTTATAGCATTCGTGCAAAAATAAAGATGTATGACAGCCTGTATTTTTGCCGCAGGCAAAGCCGGGCAGTAAAAGCAGCCTCTTTTCATGCACCGAATTGAGATAATTTGTAACCGCAAAAATACATACAGCTATACACACAAGCCAGAATAAGCCATACAATACCCCGGTATTAAGTGGATATCCAAACAGATTGATATTGACATAATCAGAAAAAAGTCTGCCTGTCCTGACTCCATACATGATATTTATGTACTTAAGGAAGGCTAGGAAGCTGGTTCCTGAAATCGTTGTGTAGCAGATAGCCTCAATAACCACGGTCACTGCAGAAGCAACGAACACAAATATAATATTGTCAAGCGCTGCGCATATCAGCATAAAAAAACAAGCCAAGCAATATAAAGCTTATTATTTTCACAGGAAAATAGCATGCCAGAAATTGTCCTATACTAAGCTTAAACGGACTGCCATAGTACAGATAAACACTTTGAAGCGGACTTTTCAGATTTATCGGATTGTAAAAGCACATGCTTATGACTGCATTGATGCCATACAACAGCAAGGTGATAAGCACGACCGCCATAATCATCACAAATGACTTTGACGCCATAAGCTGCCTTCTGCCCCTTGCAGTTGTTCTAAGCAATGCAAGCTGGTTCTCGCTTTTTTCATAAAAAACAAGGTTGAGCGCAATGATAAAAAGCATAATCACAGCCACATAGTCGGTAAGCTCATTGTCTGTAATATTCAAAAGTCCCGATGCATCAATAACCTCAGGCACTGTACCTTTAAGCTTACCGTAGACTCTGCTCGTTTTAGCAGCATTTTTCTCTGCAAAGCCTCCATTGCCGGAAAACTTATTCATAATCGAAATCTCGTCAGCCTTTTCATTGACAGAGTCCAGATACTCATCATAAGAAAGACATGCTCCTACTTCCTTGTATACCCTGCTGCACAGACTAATCCTGCCGTAAGCTTCTGCCGTCATCTGCCTTTGTTCAATTTCCGGCAAAACCTCCTCACGGCTGTAATTGCTTATTTCGCCATACAGCGCGCTGTAGTCCTTACCTGTATACCCATCATCATTTACGGTATTCATGGTATACAGTCCAAGAACAGGATTCAGAACAAGCAAAAACAAAAGAATAAGCACTGTTCTTTTAGTCAATAGTTTACATATTTCGTTTTTTACTATATCCATTTTCAGTCCCCATTAAGATACAAATACAAGTCCTCAAGATTTGGACGCACAGCCTCCTTCTGCCATCTGCCATCATACGAATCGGCAATAATGCGGGCTATGACACCGTCTGCATCCCTTGAAATATTGCTCACCTTATATCCGGTGTTCACCTCATCTATCTCATTATCCGATAAAAAAAATATTCCATACCTTTCCATCCAGCTCCTGAAGCAGCTTTGACGGAGAACCACTCCTTATTATTTTACCGTTGCTTAACATAACTATCTCTTTGGCGATAAACTCAACATCCGTAACCACATGAGTCGCAATAATAACAATCTTGTCCTTTGCAACCTCTGATATCAGATTGCGGATTCTGATTCTCTCCTTTGGGTCAAGCCCGCCGTTGGCTCATCCAGTATAAGTATGCCGGGATTGCCTATGAGTGCCTGTGCTATCAGTGCTCTCTGCTTCATTCCGCCCGAAAAAGCTCCAAGCTTCTTTCCAAGAACATCATCAAGCTTTACCATGCGCACATAGTGATCTATATCTTCCCCGGCTTCACTCTTTTTTAATCCTTTCAGGGATGCCATAAAGTAAAGAAAACGCCTAAGACTAAGCTCCGGATAAATATTCTGCTGCTGTGGCATATATCCGAGAAGCTTCCTGTATTCACTTCCAAGCTCGTCTATGCGCCTTCCGTCAAGCAGCACACGGCCTTTTGATGGAGTCAGATTGTCAGAAATGAGATTCATCATAGTTGATTTACCGGCTCCATTAGGTCCCAAAAGCCCATATATGCCGGGTGTAAATGAAAAAGACACATCATCCAGCGCAGTTTTATCCTTATAAACTTTTGTAAGCCCCTCCAATTCAAGTGTCATTGTTTATATTCCTCCCACTGGTTTCTTACACTGTCAAGATAGCTGTCCATTCCATCTGCTGTAAGCTTTTCCTTTGCACCTTCTATACTCTCCTCAACCGACTTACCATTTAAGCCATTCATGAAATCCGAAAGATCATTTGAGATATTGTTCAAATTCTCCGTATCAGGCTCAAAACCGATAAACGGAGATACTCCGGCATTGTCATAACGGGCAAAAAACTCATCTTTTCGATTTTCCATGTATCTTTCACCTGTTACCGGAGATACATTTATAAACAGATCCAGACAGAGCTTACTTAAATAGTCATCCTCCAGATCAGTACCAGCCGTATTGCATGCAACACCGTCGACGACCTTGTAATCCGGGCCTTCCTGTCCATACAGGAGAATATCTGCGTACTTTCCGTTTCCATATAACAGACCTAAAAACTCTACCACAGCATCGACATCCTTAGTGTTTTTCGCTATACCAATGGATGCGTTTACCCTTGATGTCAGATAATGCTCTACTGTTTTACCGCTATATTATCTTTTTGGAAATTCTCGTCTATCTCTCCGGAACACAAAGCTACAACAAAATTGCCGGACTTAACATTTTGTAATATTTCCTCATTATTTAATCCGATATTATTAAGGTATGTTATCTCACCGGTCTCATCGTCCTTCAGGTATCCGTCTTTTTTCATCTTATCGAGCCCCTTAAGATATTCCGTAAACTTTTGCGATTCCAGTGGATTTTCGACTGACATCGTATCATAATCGAAGCAAAGTCCGTTTCTTATCTCACAGCCGATCATATCTCCAAATACATATTCGTTTATGAGATATTGAAATCCCGGAGCTTTGCTGTTATCCCACTCTGAAGCCTTGAGTATCTGATAAATTCCATCTATGCTTCCATCCCACGAATTTATGACATCATCTGAGATATAATCCCTGTTAAATGCAGCATAAACTCCATTATCATCTGCAAGTGCCGATGGTATGGAATAAATATGTCCGTCACATTTTGCCATCTCCCAAAGATTCTTTGGGAAAGCATCATAAAGTGTCTTTCCCTGATCTTTCGACAAAACATCATCGAGATTTAAGACAAGATCCGAACTTATAAGGTCATATACCGGATTATTTCCATTCTCATCGCCTAAACCTAAAAATGCAACATCTGTTTCCCCCGGCAGCAAAGGCACTTTCAAGCTTCTGGCTGTATTCATCATACTCCAGATATTTTATATTCAGCTCATAGTTGTAGCCATCACTCATAAGTGCAGCATTAAACTGCTTAAGGTTATTCTCATCAATCCTGCAAATATCGGGTACAGCAAATGTTATGACCTTTGTATCCGACTTTTTGACTGTTGTCTCGGTCTGTCCCTCTTTAAGTTTTCCTGAATCGCCTGCTTTTTTATTAATACATACCGCTGCTACTGCCGCCACGATCAGGGCAATCACTACAACTGCTATTAAAACACCCTTTTTCTTATTCTTCATTATAGCACCTCAATTTTCTCGGATTAAAATTGCCTTTATTCAGATTATCAAGACTTATAACTCCAAGTGAAAATTCGCCTTCATCATCAGTATAGTTGACATATACCGACTGACCGCATATGTTTTCAATACCAAATGCCTTTTCAGTAGACAGCTTCATCAGTTCTTCACTCTTATCATCCTTCAAGCGGTAATATGTCACTTCATCACTGTTTTCTTCAGAAAGGGCATAATATAGAAAATCTCCGCTCTTTTTTAATGGTCCATATTGTGTTTTTCCATCCGCATCTATCGGAAGCTGTCTTGTCTGTCTGCTTTCGGTGTCAAACACAAAATATCCATCCTTTGACGAATAATAACCATCGCCATCTAACAGCCTAAGATTGTTAATATGGTCTATTTCCGTCAGACATGTTGTCTTTTCATCTGCTATATCATATTGATATATTCCATTAAGCATATTATCGTAGGCAAAAGACTCTGCATCAGCTGTCGCCCCCTCCTCTATCATCAGCTCTGTAACATCATCTCCAAACCGCACAGTCGAATAGTACACTGCACCGTCTTCATAATATATGCCCATAATATTTGCCTGTTCGCTTGTTATCTTATCACTCATATACACCTTGTAATTATCAAGATCTATAACAAAAATACCGGCTTCAGGCTTATCATCATTTATAATCTGTCCTTCATCATTAAGCTCCACCCTGTTGCTGTAAGCTCCTATAACATAATTATCCCTGTACAAAACAGCCCTAACATTCTGAACATTCTCTAATTTAGCTGTTTTTTTTTCGATTCTCACCATTAGAATCCATCACATACAGATACTGTATTGTCATGTCTTCATCTGACATATTTCCTATAAAATAGAGATGATCATTGTAAATTACCGCTCCAGCTTTTGACAATCCATAAAAAGCTGCAGGGCATGAAGGATTCTGATTTGTGCGTGAGTATCCTTCATGTGTGCAGTTTGGCTTGTCACAATAGACAATATCCTTACCGGATGCTGTATCAATAAGATGCAATATTCCCGAGTCATCAAAATAGAATACATTATCCTCAGAGTAGTTATATTCCGGATCTACATTGGAATATGTGTACATTGTATTGGATGTACTGCGGTTTCTATTCTTTATTATAAAAACCGCAGTCACAATACAGATGATAAGTATGAAGATGATTGATGCGATTAATATGCGTTTTTTCTTCATGTTAAACTCCCCATCCTTTTTTTAATGATTTTACTTAATTGTACTGTATTATACTGTTAAAATCAATATACCGCCGTTGAATTTGCAGTCCATGTCTGACCATATGCAGAAACTTTATGTGAACTTCTTATCCTAACACTATGGCAATTATATGGTGCTGAAAAATCAACATAAACTGACGTATAATAACCTTTACTTTTAGTACTAGTACCCGTTGCAAGCGTATATGTGTTAACATAACTATAGGTTGAGTCTACCGAAATAGAACCTGTACTTTTTCCATATCTTGTTGACGCACTTGCTGCTGTACGGGTTATAGTAGATGAACCTGTAGCTGTATATCCATTAACAGCACCTGTAGCTGCAAACACCGATATACTCATACCTAAAGTCATTGCTAATGTTAATGTGAGTACTAAAACCAATTTCTTAAAATTCGCTTTTTGTGATTTTGTTCATATTTTTCTCCTTCTTCTTTGATATAATTATTTATATGTTTCTATTATTTGTTACCTGAAATCTTCCTTTTTCAGGTCTTTTTAGGTTGATATAAAATACAAGCGCAAAATGGATGGGTTTCATTATCTCTTTTTATCTCGAAAATAACTACTTTTTTGACAAGTTCTAATGTTAGTCTTTTCAAACTATTCATTTTCAAATTTCACCTCCTGTTTAATAATTTTTGCCAACCCTAAAAGTAATGCGCATAATATAATAGAAGCAGACATATAACAAACACATAACCTACATACATCAAGCACAATAAGCAATACTATTATAATACTTTCTATTGCTAAAATACATCTAGCAGCCTTCTTTGACTCGTTAACTTCAACATAATCCAATGCCAAATTAGGATGATTTACTACCCCTATAAAACTTATTACTAATATAGAGCATATAACCAGCAAATAAATAACCATCATGTAACGAGCTGATATTAAACACATATGAATAACAACTATACTAATAATTATTGTTTCTATATAACAATGCAAAAATGAACTTGCATGATATCCACCAGTCCTTTTCCTTAATAATAGAAAAAAGAATAAAAATAACATCATTTGAACAGTCTGTTTAAAAATCCCACCAACAAATAGTACTGATATAATAGTAATCCATTTTTCTATAATCATAGCTATACTATATGTGAAATATTCTTTCATCTCTATATTCAATAAATTTTCTTTTTTCCATTTGTTCCACTATAGCATTAACTATATTTTTCACCATGTCTTTTTCTCCCCTTTTGTATAATTTTATCAAACATAATAGATAAAATCAATAATCCGTGCACAAAACGAACATTTTTTGCAGAAAATGGACATAAACTATGGTCACATATTATAATGGGATAATAATAGAAAAACTAAATTCATTGTTCTCATTTTTAATAACATATTCGCCATTGTATTTTTCTACAATTTGAATAATATTTTTTATACCAATGCCATGCATTTCTGGTTCATCTTTTTACTTGTTTTTATTTCATTATCACTGTAAATAATTGGATGACTGCATGTATTTTTCACCGAAAGAACTATAAGATTTTCCTCTATCACAAACTTTAGTTTTATAGTTTTCTTTTCCTCACATTTTTCACATGCTTCAATGGCATTATTTAGCAGATTTGCTAAAATCACTACCAGATCCTCATCCTCTATTACAATTTTTGATAAATCATTTACCTTAAACACAAAAACAATATTCTTACTGATAGCCTCCTGATACTTTGTATTAAGAATCGCATTTATTATCACATGATTTGTATTGATTACATTCTTTTCTCCAATAAAAAAGTATCGCTGATATTTCTTACATATTTACTTGCCTTGTCATATTCATGAGCTTTCAATAAAGATTCTATACACAATATATGATTTTTAAATTCATGTGACTTTTTCTTCTGAATTTCATAATTTTCCGAAATAGAACGGTACATATCAATTTGGTTTTTAAACTGTAGTCCCAATATTTCCTTTTCATGCAATTTAGCTTCACTGGTTACAATATCGTTAATCAGGAAATATACAAATATATTCATCACAGCCAATCCCAAAGAGATAGAATATAAAACGTTCGCCTGCACTTCATTTTTTGTATATTGAAACGTCATAATCATTGCTATAATTGTAATTATTGTAAATACAGGAAAAAAAACAAAAATCTTCCCCATATTTTGTCAGGTAAAGTCTCTGTTGATTTTTTTTTCCAAAGTGTTTTTTTAGCAGTAAGATACATAAAAATACAGTAATCTTGCTAAAAATAACAACCAAGCTTCCCTCTAACGCATATCCTTTTTGTACCTCACCCGCTTTTGAAATAATTGTGTTATTACTAATATAAGCTATATAATCAACTATGATTGATAATCCTTGATATAATAATGCAAAAATGACTGATTTTTTTTATACTAATTTCAAAATAAAAACTCATAATTATAACTGCAGCCAGTACAACCAACGTCATTTTCAATATAAGCATATCAGACAAAAATAATCCGCATAAATAATAGCAGCAAATCAATGATAGCATCAGCAAAACTTTTTGACTTTTTTCTTAATCTCGAATTTTCTTTGCAAAAAACATCGTAAAATAAATTACAACATATCGCTTCAAATATAATAATTACTAAACTGAAAAAATATGTAAACATATATCACAATTCTCCCTTATATGAAATGAATGCATCCTTCACATTCTTATATCTTGCCTTAGGTATGAGCAATTCCTGATTATTACATAACAGTACTTTATAACATTTAACACTCCTAATATATTTCAAATTAGTCAAATAGCTTTGATGGATTCTAATAAAATGGAAATCTTTTAGTTCATTTTCCAGCTCATTTAATGTGCCATATAAATTATAGATTTTGATTTTATCCTCCATGATATAGAATTGCAGTTTATGTAATTTGCTTTCAATATATAGTATATTGTCTATATTAATCTCCTTTTCTCCTTCATTGAACTTGAATTTTTTCTTTTTTACTACAAAATTCATCTTATGAAGAATGGCATCCATGCATTCGCTTATGGAAGCCTCCAAATTAGTATTATTTTTCAACAGGTATCTTATGGCATCGACCTTGTAGCCCTCCAACGAATAATTTATATAAGCTGTCACAAATACAATATATATTTCAGAACTATATTCCCTGATTTTTTGTGCCGTAACAATTCCATCAACATCATCCATATTAATATCCAAAAAAATGATGTTGTATTGTTTAATTTCAATTCCTAAATCAATTATTTCCTTACCTGATGAAAATGTATCTATTTCATAAGAAATCTCTTTTTTCGTTTAAATAGGCTGCAACATATTTATTTATATTATCTCTAAATACTTTTTCATCATCACATATAGCTATTTTTAACATTTTTTCTCCATTACTATCTGTTGTATTTCAGTTATTGTTTCAACAAATTTTCAAATAATCCGTATTTTTTTACGAAAAAAATCCGCAATACCATAATTTAGTATAGCGGATTCATTCCTAAAAAAACAATTATTTTAATCTAAAGCGATAGCCTCATTCTCCTGACGTCTTAAAATATCAAACTCATCAGGTGTCTCTGACAGCTTTACATAGAATACCTGCTGTGGATGTGGGCAGGATTCCATCTCATTGCCATCCTCATCAACGAGCGCAAGCACTGTTGCAAGCACATTGTCACCGTTTGGCTTCATGATTTCAATCTGCTCGCCAACTGAGAACTTGTTTCTCTGCTCCATACGGTAGAGACCTTTTTCATTTGGAGCACCAACTATTCCGAGATAGGTGTAACCCTTCTCGTAAGTATTGTTATCGTATATCTGAGTCTCCTCCGAAGGCTTTCCGTAGAAAAAGCCTGTGGTGAACTGCCTGTAGGTACAGCTCTTTATCTGCTCTAAGTACCATGGCATATTTGCCTCGTATTTTTCAGGTGACTCGAGATAATCATCTATTGCCTTTCTATAGGTTCTTGCTACTGTTGCCACATAGAGAGCGGTCTTCATACGTCCCTCTATCTTGTAACTGTCTATTCCTGCATCAATCAGATCCGGAATATGCTCGATCATGCAGAGATCCTTGGAGTTGAAAATATAGGTTCCTCGCTCATTCTCGTATACCGGCAGATACTCACCCGGGCGCTTTTCCTCCACAACAGAGTATTTCCAGCGGCACGGATGTGCACGCGCCCTTATTCGCATCACGTCCTGTAAAATAGTTGGAAAGCAGGCATCGACCGGAATATGAGATACACATTGCTCCGTGCACGAAGGTCTCTATCTCCATCCTGTCATCTATGTGCCCTCTTATCTCCTTTTTATCTCCTTAAGTGAAAGCTCTCTGGCTGTCACCACGCGGCTGGCTCCGAGATTCCACCAGAACTGATATGTGCCGTAGTTCGTGTTGTTGGCCTGTGTGCTGACATGTCTTTCTATCTCCGGGCAGACCTCCTTTGCAATCATGAAAACTGCCGGATCTGCAATGATCAGTGCATCAGGCCTGTCCGGCTTCATGTTGTGAAGTTCTGTAAAGTATTCACGCACTCCGTCAAGGTCATAGTTGTGAGCCAAAATATTGGCAGTAACATACACTCTCACACCGTGAGCATGCGCAAAGGCCACGCCCTCTGCCATCTCCTCCATTGAGAAATTCTTAGCCTTGGCCCTTAGTCCAAATGCCTCTCCACCGATGTAAACTGCATCAGCTCCATATATAACTGCTATCTTAAGTACCTCCAGGCTGCTCGCCGGACAAAGTAATTCTATTTTTCTCATTTTTTCTCCCATACAGTTTTGTATTCATCAAATCTTTGTTGACACCGTAATTCCATCGCCTATAGGCATCACTGCCGTCACCAGCTCATCGGAGTGTGTAAGCTCGTAGAGATACTCCCTCATGCGCTTATAGATGGTACGGTTTCTGCGCTCAACGATATAGTGCGATTCTATGATATCGCCATCCTGCAGCACATTGTCGGACACCAGCACCCCGCCTGTCTTTAAAAGGCGAAGCACCTGTGGCATAAAGTTGATATACTGTCCCTTTGCCGCGTCCATAAATATCATGTCAAATTGTCCTTCAAGCTGTGGAAGTATCTCCGTTGCATCGCCCTCTAAGAGTGTAATCTGCTCCTGCTTCCCGGCTCTTTCAAAGTTGGCCTTTGCGATAGGTATTCTTTTTTCGTAATTTTCAATCGTCACTATCTGACAACCCTTCGGTGCATACTCTGCCATCAAAACGGCAGAAAAACCAACCGCTGTTCCCACCTCGAGAATACGCATTGGTTTTTGCATTGCAAGAAGCAGCTTTAAAAGCTCTGCATCTCTTTTCTGATAATCGGAACGAAGTCTCTTAAGGCTTCCTTCTCTATCTCATCTAATACAGGCGTGTTGCCTCTGTCCAAGGAATTGATATATGTGACAAGTCTCTCATCAACTATCATTCTTGTATTTCCTAATCTGATTATTGACACAAATGCGCTTTACGGATAATTACTGTGCATCCGAAGGCTCCGTAGTCTGTGTCTGTTCTTCATCGCTCTTGTCGGAGGACATGATTACCATCATATCCTTTGCCGTCATTGAAGTGTTGAGTGTGTATACCCCTGGCTTTATATGTCCTGAGTAAGCAGACAGCTTAAGCTGGAGATAAAATAAATTGTGATCCCTTACAAGGCCCTTGTCCTCTAAAAGCTGTCCAAGCTCCTCTGCGGAGATGCCCTTTTCCACCTGAACGAGTACATCCTGACCATCGCCATTTGTCATGGCAGGCTCAGTAAAAACTCTGTAGCCAAAATCATAGCAGATGCTGCAGATTTTTATGCCCGCAAACAGCACTAAAAGAGCAATCATTATTGAAAAAGCAACCCTTATAAAACCAAATAAAGCCTTGTTAAAATCCATAAGCTGTTCCTACACTTCCATAATTATAGGTATAATCATCGGTCTTCTCTTTGTTTCCTTCCAAACAAAGTCTCCCAATGCATCCTTTACCTCTGTCTTTATCTTGCCCCAGTCTGTCACATTGTTGTCTGTCAGACGCTCCATTGTGTCATCCAGCACGCATTTTGCCTCATCCATCAGGCTCTCTGAATTGCGCACATATACAAATCCTCTAGATACAATATCAGGGCCTGCAAGCAGCTGTCCTGAGCCTGCCTCAAGAGTCATCACAACGATGATGATTCCGTCCTCAGCCAGACGCTGTCTGTCGCGGAGCACGATATTTCCTACATCTCCTACGCCGAGTCCATCGACCATGACATTGCCCACATGCACTCTGCCTGTCACCTTGGCACCGTCCTCATTGATTTCAAGCACATCTCCTGATGAAAGGATCTTGATATGGTCTGTATCATATCCGAGCTGCTCGGCTATTTTGGCCTGTGCCACAAGATGCTTGTACTCTCCATGAACAGGGATTGCGTACTTTGGATTGACAAGAGAATAAATAAGCTTGATCTCCTCCTGGCAGGCATGTCCGGAAACATGGACATCCTGAAATATAACGTCTGCACCCCTTCATCATGAGCTCATTGATGATACCTGTAACCGACTTCTCATTTCCCGGTATAGGGTTTGAGCTGAATACGATGGTATCGTTTGGCTTTATGGATACCTTCCTGTGGGTACCGTTTGCCATACGTGAAAGAGCTGCCATTGACTCTCCCTGGCTTCCTGTCGTGATGATGACAGTCTGCTCATCAGGATAGCTTCTAAGCTGTTCTACATCTATAAGAATATTGTCAGGCAGCGACAGATAACCAAGCTCTGAGGCTATCGAAATGATATTTACCATGCTTCGTCCCTCGATGGCCACCTTTCTGCCATACTTCTCCGCACAGTTGATAATCTGCTGCACACGGTCTACATTTGATGCAAATCTAGCAATGATAATTCTGTTTTTCCTGTGATCCTCAAAGATACCATCCAATACCTTTCCGACAGACTTCTCAGACTGTGTGAAGCCCGGTCTTTCTGCATTGGTACTGTCGCACATAAGCGCGAGCACGCCCTTCTTTCCAATCTCACCAAACCTTGCAAGGTCGATTGCATCTCCAAAACACAGGTGTATAATCTACCTTGAAATCGCCCGTATGCACAACTATACCTGCCGGTGAATATATAGCAAGCGCTGCTGCATCCTGGATACTGTGGTTAGTCTTTATAAACTCAACCCTGAAACAGCCAAGGTTGATATGCTGTCCGTATTTTACGACTTTTCTCTTGACAGTCTTGAGCATGCCATGCTCTTCGAGCTTTCTGTCAATAATTCCGATGGTAAGCTTTGTAGCGTATATCGGTACATTAATCTCCTTAAGCACATATGGAATAGCACCGATATGATCCTCATGTCCATGAGTGATAAAGAAGCCCTTGACCTTATCGATGTTCTCCTTAAGATATGTGATATCAGGGATAACCAAATCTATTCCCAGCATATCGTCCTCAGGGAATGATAATCCGCAATCAACTACAATAATACTGTCCTCATACTCAAAGGCAGTAATATTCATTCCAATCTGCTCTAATCCTCCAAGTGGAATGATCTTAAGCTTACCTGTATTCTGTTTTTCTGTTTTCTTCAAAATATTACCTCCAAATTTATTTCACGTACAACTGCAATCCTAATATTCAAGTGCAGTGTCATCATCCGTAAGCTCAGAAAATACCTTAGCAATAGCCGAAAACTCAACATCGTCTTCAACCATCTGATAAAGCACCTCTTCATCCTTTGTGCTTACTTCTTTTTTAAAATATATGCTTCACAGTCTCCGCTTTCTTCTCCTTCGGAAACTAAAAGATATCGTGTTCCATTAAGTGTTGTCTCTTCTTCAACCGCAAACTCGACAACATCATTGGTCTGCGGGTCAGTAAATTTAATTTTCTGCATAAAAACTAAGACCGACTATTTGACAGATAATCCAAATATCCCTGCAAAATAAAAATCGCTGCAATCTCATCAACAAACTCCTTGCGATTTTCCCTGCGTATGCCGGTTTCCATCATAGAACGGTCGGCTGCGACTGTCGTAAGACGCTCATCCCAGTATATGACCTCAAGACCTGTACGCCTTGCAAGCATATCACCGAACTCCTTCGTCTTCTCGCAGCGTTCTCCTTCCGTGTTATTCATGTTTTTAGGATAGCCGAGCACAATCCTGTCCACCTTGTACTCTGCAATAATCTCCTCAATACGTGCCAAAGTCTGTCTGAGCTTGGATGGCGACTTCCTGCGCACTATCTCAACACCCTGTGCTGTGATCAAGAGCTCGTCGCTCACCGCTACTCCGACTGTCTTTGAACCAAAATCAAGACCTAATATCCTCATATTAATCCCATGCGCTGTTCTCAATGTATGTCTTGAGAACCTCCTCCACAAGCTCGTCTCTCTCAACCTTCATGATGAGACTTCTCGCGTTATTGTGGCTTGTGATATATGTTGGATCTCCGGACATAATATATCCAACAATCTGATTAACAGGATTGTAGCCCTTTTCCTTTAATGCCTTGTACACAATCTCAAGTACATCGCTTACCTGAAGCTCAGGCTCCTTTTGAACTGTAAAAAATTGTGTGTTGTTAATATTTTTTTCCATACGTTTCGCCCTTCTTGTAATATTATTTTATTATAAATGTAATAAAATTACAACCTTTTATTATTCGAAGAGTAATATTTCGTCTGTAAGCATACCCGATATACGGCCTGAAACTATCTGATTTTCAAGGTTTTCGTCAGTTTTCTTAGCGACCTTGACATATTCCTTAGTATATCCGACAAAGTATTCTTTATCACCGATTACGGCCTTTTCCTCAAAAAGCACCTCCTCATTCTTTCCGATATAGAATTTCCTGAATTCCTTAGACATGTCATGACCGAGTGCTATGAGCTTTTCGCGTCGTGCCGGCTTAATCTGCTCATCTATCTGGTCAGGCATCACTGCGGCGCGGGTGCCTTTTCGCTTTGAGTACTTAAAGATATGCATCTCATAAAAATGTATATGCTCAAGATATGCCTTAGTCTGTTCAAACTCCTCCTCTGTCTCACCAGGAAATCCCACAATCACATCGGTTGTGATGGCCGGATGAACAAAATATTTACGCAAAAGCTCACAGCCTCTCTCGTACTCTTTAGTGGTATATTTTCTGCTCATCCTCTTAAGTGTTTCATCGCAGCCGCTCTGAAGCGACAGATGGAAATGAGGACAGATTTTATCAAGCTTTGAAAGCTCGCTCGCAAAGTGCTCTGTCACAATCTTAGGCTCAAGTGACCCAAGCCTGATGCGCTCTATGCCCTTTACTGCGTTCACCGCCTGTATCAGCTCAAGAAGGCCTGTAGCTTCCTCAAAATCCACACCGTATGAGCTTAGATGGATACCTGTCAGCACAACCTCCTTGAAGCCGTTTGCCGCGAGCCTTTCAACCTCTGCTATTACATTTTCAAACCTACGGCTTCTGACACGTCCTCTGGCATACGGAATGATACAATAGCTGCAAAACTGATTACAGCCGTCCTGCACCTTGATGAAGGCTCTCGTGTGCTCCTTTGTCTGGTCTATAAAGAGCTCCTCAAAATCATGCTTTCCATCATTTATATCGTCCACGGTATCGCTTACACTGTCCAAAGAGTATTCCTCAAGAAGCCTTACAAGGTCATGCTTTCGGTCATTTCCGATGACTATGTCCACCGATAAGTCGTTTAATACCTCTTTTTCACTTGTCTGCACATAGCAGCCGGCTGCCACAACTATTGAGTCCGGATTATTTTTCTTTGCCTTGTGAAGCATCTGTCTGGATTTTCTGTCAGCCATGTTGGTGACTGAGCATGTATTTATGACATACACATCAGCTTTTTGTGTGAATGGAACTATCTCATAGCCCGCCTCCTCAAGCAGATGCTGCATGGCCTCTGTCTCATATGCATTTACTTTACATCCTAAATTATGTAAGGCTGCTTTTTTTCATTTTATTTTTTTACTCCTATTTAATTGACTTTTCCTTAAAAAACTATTACTATCTATATGACAGTAGTTATTTAAGGAGGTTTTCAATATGAAAACAGTACAGATTTCATTAAATTCCATTGGGAAAGTAAAATCATTCGTTAACGCTATTACTCAGTTTGATTTCGATTTTGATTTAATATCGGGCAGATATGTCATTGATGCGAAATCTATCATGGGTATCTTCAGCTTAGACCTTTCTAAGCCAATAGAGCTCGCTATACATACAGAAACCGGACTTGACGAGATTATGGAAGTATTAAAGCCATATATCATCGACGAAGCCAAGTAATACAGACACAATGATTTGATTAATTAGGACCTGAAGCTCAGGTCCTTTTTATTTTGCTCTAAGGTGGCACTGATTACTCAGCATCCACCATAATCACTTCTGTAGTATCTATAGCTGTCTTCATAAGCTCATCTATCACATCGTTAAGTCTTTCCTCAGACTTCTTAATCCTGTTTATATTCGGCTTTGTAACAGGGTGCTTTGCAACGAATATTGTACAGCAGTCCTCATACGGAAGAATCGATGTCTCATAGGTATCAATTTTGTTTGATATATCAATGATATCATTCTTGTCCATGGCAATGAGCGGTCTGTATACAGGCATATGGCACACCTCGTTTGTTGCAGCAAGTGACTGCATTGTCTGGCTTGCAACCTGTCCGATACTCTCTCCTGTGATAAGGCCTAAGCATTTATCCTCATCGGCAAAGTGTTCTGCTATCTTCATCATGTATCTGCGCATGATGATGGTAAGCTCATCATGAGGACACTTCTCATATATGGCAAGCTGTATATCGGTAATTGACAACATGCAGCTTTATCCTGCCCGAATATCTGGCAACCTTCTTTGCCAGGTCTACAACCTTCTGCTTTGCTCTCTCACTCGTATATGGCGGTGCATGGAAATATGTGGCATTGATTACCACGCCTCGCTTTGCAATCATGTATCCTGCAACCGGGCTGTCGATTCCACCTGAGAGCAGAAGCATTGCCTTTCCTGCTGTGCCAAGTGGCATACCGCCCGGTCCAGGAATCTCCTCTGAATAAATATTTATCATAGGTCTGATCTCGATATTGATCATAACCTGTGGATTATGAACATCTACCCTTGTCTCAGGAAATGCCTCCAGCACCTTTTCACCGACTGCGGCATTTATCTCCATGGAGGTCATCGGATAGTTCTTTCTGGCACGTCTCGCATTTACCTTGAAGGTAAAGCTCTTATCCTTGTATACATGGTTGATATGATCGATAACTGCTTCACAGAGCTTGTCAAAGCCCTCATCCTCATGCAACCGGACAGATACCCACGATACCAAAAATTCTTGACAATGTGGCAACTGTCTCGTCATAATCATAGTCTCCGTCTGTCTCAACGTACACACGTCCGCTTTCCTTTCTTACCTCAAAGCTTCCATCCACATTGCGAAGCTGATATTTGATATTCTTAACGAGCGCGTCTTCAAAAATGTATCTGTTTTTTGCCCTTTATCGCAATCTCAGCATACTTGATCAAAAATGTCTTGTACATGTAACTCTCCTGTTCTGGTTTTATTTATTATTTTTAATTACTTAATATTTCATTGTATGCGTAACTTTTTAGCCCTTCATGGTTACCGGCTATGCCAATACCTGCGATCTCTTTGCAGCTCATTAGCGCCTTGTATATCTTCGCAGCATTGGTATCACCTCTGCCATCACTGATACAGCGTAATCAATTTCCTCCTGTGTGGTATTCACGCAAAAGCTGAATCTGATTGTGGAATCCAAAAGTGACGGCTTAAGCCCTATACTCTTTAGTGTTGAACTGATTGCCGGTTTGTTTGATGAACAGGCACTTCCTGCAGACACATATATCTGCCTGTCCTCAAGAGTATGAAGCATAACCTCCGCTCTCACACCATCTACACTCACGCTTACCACATGAGGTGCATTTGTATGATCCGTGCGTCCATTTACAGATACTCCGTCAATACGCTGCACTGACTCTATAAAATGATCCCTAAGCTCATACATATGTGCTATTTTTTTATCAAAATCCGTGTAAATTTCCTCTGCTGCCACTCCAAGACCTGCATATGCAGGAACATTTTCCGTACCTGAGCGCATGCCCTTCTGTTGGCCGCCTCCGTATATAATCGGCTTGATTTTAGTCTTGTCCTTTATATATAAAAATCCGCTGCCCTTTGGTCCGTGAATCTTGTGTCCACTGACTGAAAGCATGTCTATATTCATGCGCTTTGGTCTGATTTCAGGCTTACCGTATGACTGTATGGCATCCACATGAAAAAGTGTAGCAGGATTTTTCTCTTTTATAGCTGCTCCCGCCTCCTCAATCGGCATGACTGCGCCAATCTCATTGTTTACATGCATAAGCGATACAAGAATTGTATCCTCCCTTACAGCATTTTTCAGCTCTTCAACACTTATCACGCCGTCATGGTTTACAGGCAGATATGTGATTTCAAAGCCCTGCTCCTCCAGAAACTGCATCACAGACAAAACCGATGCGTGCTCTACAGAAGATGTGATTATATGCCTTCCTGCACGCTTATTGGCCATTGCAGCACCTATTATTGCAGTATTATTCGACTCTGTGCCGCCGGATGTAAATAGTATCTCCTTGTCCTGCACCCTGAGTGTCTTTGCAATCTTTTTCTTAGCATCATTAATATAATTTTCTGCCTCAACGCCCTTCATATGAAGTGATGAAGGATTGCCGTAATCCTCTGTAAGCAGCTTATAAACCATATCTGCCGCTGCTTTTGAGCATCTGGTTGTGGCAGAATTATCCAAATATGCTTCCATTTTTGCTCCTAACTTCTACTTCTTAACTGTTAAGTATCTCTACTGTCTATACATCCAAATTGTATACAAGCATGGCAAGTGCAGCAAGTCCCGCTGTCTCCGTGCGTAAAATCCTGCGTCCCAAGCTTATTCTGTGCATTGTGGCATGCTCATCCACAAGTGCTATCTCCTCCGGTGCAAAGCCGCCCTCAGGACCCACGACAACACCGATAGTCTGACCAGCCATAAGCTGCCCCATTATCTCTCTTGTCGCATCCATGCCACGCTCATTCTCATATGGCACCAGCGTGATGACAAGCTCTGAAGCGATTTTCAAAGCTTCCTTGTATGTAACCGGCTGCTTCACAGTGGGAATCACAGTGCGCTTTGACTGCTTTGCTGCGCTCTCAGCAATAGCCTGCCATCTCTGCAGCTTTTTTGCTGCCTTTTTTCATCCAGCTTTACCACACAGTTTTTCATGGCAACCGGTACTATCTCAGATACACCAAGCTCCACAGCCTTTTGAATAATAAGCTCCATCTTATCGCCCTTTGGCAGCCCCTGATACAGCACGATGTGATTGTCAAGCTCTGTGCCTGTCTCATCTGCACTGTCAATAGCTGCGATGACCTCATCATCCAGAATCGACGATATGTGACAGAAATATGCCTGTCCGGATTTTGAGCTTACTCTTTATTTTTTTCCCCGTTTTTCATGCGCAGTACATTCTTTATGTGATTTACGTCACCTCCGGTGATTGAGATGCTGTCAGAATGAACCTGCTCTTCCTCTACAAAAAACTGATACATAATCCACCAAACTATTTAGTCAGCTTCTGCGCAGTGATATTGACCCATTCACCCTGATGATTAATTTCAATCACTTTAAGGCCTGCTTTTTCGATTGCTTCTTTGACTTCATTTTCCTTGAAATCTATGATACCCGATGTGATAAAATATCCGCCTTCCTTTAACCTGTCAGGAATAACAGGTGCCATAGGAATGATGACATCAGCAAGGATATTTGCAACAACGATATCATATTTTTCGGTACCGACCTTCTTTTGAAGCTCTGTATCATCAATGAGATTACCGACATAAAACGTGCCAAGCTTCTCATCCAGATGATTGACCTGCATATTGTCACGCGTAGAAATCATGCAGTCGGCATCAAGGTCAGTGCCTACAACCTCCTTTGCACCAAGCTTTAAAGCTACAATTGAAAGGATTCCGCTTCCACAGCCCACATCAAGCACTGTAGGTGCTTCCTTTGCGCCCTCAATATACTTGATAAGCTGCTTGATACAAAGCTGTGTTGTCTCGTGCTTTCCTGTACCAAAGGAGATTCCCGGATCAATTTCTATCATAAATTTATCCGCATCCTCAGGCTTTACCTCTTCCCATGTAGGCTTAATCAATATATCACCGATTGTAAATGATGAAAAATACTTCTTCCAGTTATTAATCCAGTCAAGATCCTCTGTCTCAGATGACGAAATTATACCGCTTCCCACATCAACAGTATCTCTTAAATCCTCAAGTCCAAGCTTTACCTTTCTAAGCATATCTGACTGATCACTGCCATCATCCTCAATATAAAAGCTGACATGGCTTATGCCCTCATCCGGAGGCAGCTCCGGCAGAAAATCAATAAACATATCCGCCTGGTCCTCTTTGGTCAGGGGAATATTGTCCTCAATCTCGATCCCCTCGATACCAAGCTCCATAAGCATGCTGCTCATGAAATCCTCAGCCGCGGTTGTTGTCTCAATCGTGTATTTCTTCCACTTCATATAAAAATCCTCTCTTAATAAAATAGATATATAGTATAAATACAGTTTTATTTCAAAACATTTCCGTACATTTTACAAGGCAGTCATACGACTGCCTCCACAACTTATCTCATATAATACCATAAAAATGTGCTGTATAAAAGCCCCATTTTTTATACGTAAAAATAGCCTAAAAAATGCCCGCCACACATGGCGGGACATATATTATAGGATCATCTATTACAGATCATCTATTTACAGATCGTCCAAAGACTCCTTGAGCTTATCCATAAATCCTTTTTTCTTTTTAGAATCAGTAGAAGCTCCGCCCTCCTTGGTCAGAGAGCCACCTGAAAGCTCATCAAACTTCTTAAGAGCCTCTTTAGCTTCCTTAGACAGACCTGTAGGCGTATTGACAACAAGTGTGACATAATGGTCACCTCTTATTGCTTTATTTCTTGTTGAAGGAACACCCTTGCCCTTTAAGCGGATACGTGTACCTGTCTGTGTCCCCGGTGCAACTGTGTATATAATATCTCCATCAACAGTCTTGATTCTTATATCTCCGCCTAAGGCTGCAATAGCATACGAGATGGATGCCTTCGAAAAGATATTAACATCCTGACGCTCAAAATCCCTGCTGCCTGAAACAATAACTTCAACAAGAAGATCTCCACGCGGTCCGCCATTTATGCCCGGCTCACCGTATTCACGTATTCTGACACACTGTCCATTATCTATACCGGCTGGAATCTCAACAGTCTTTCTGACCTTCTTGGTATTGTAGCCTGTACCGTGACATGTAGGACACTTATCCTTTACTACCTTGCCCGAACCACCGCAGGATGGACATGTTGTGACATTCTGCACTACTCCAAACAGAGACTGACTCTGTCTGACAACCTTACCTGTACCATTACACTGGGTACATGTCTCAGGAGATGTGCCCGGCTTAGCTCCGTTGCCTCCACATGTAGAGCATGTCTCCTTATAGTTGAATTCAAGCTCCTTTGTGCAGCCAAATATAGCTTCCTCAAAAGAAATTCTAACACTGAGACGGACATTTGCACCCTGTGCAGGACCATTTCTTCTGCCACTGCTTCTTCCACCTCCGAAGAAATCTCCGAAAATGTCACCAAAAATATCCCCCATATCCATGCCTGAGAAATCAAAGCCACCAGCTCCGCCGCCTGTGCCATCAAATGCTGCATGACCGAACTGATCATACTGGCGTCTCTTATCCGGATCAGACAATACGGCATAGGCCTCCTGAGCCTCCTTAAACTTCTCCTCACACTCTTTATCACCCGGATGAATGTCAGGATGATATTTCTTTGCCTGCTGTCTGAAGGCTTTTTTAATCTCTGCATCTGTAGCGGCCTTAGATACTCCTAATACCTCATAATAATCTCTTTTTTTCTGCCATAATTGAAAATTCCTTTTTTTATTATACAACTAATTCGCAAAGGTCGGCCAAGCGGCCAACCTTGCGAGTAATTTTCTTACGCAGCCATAATGATGCTTTGATTGATAACCCGAATTACAGGTCATTAATCCTCATATCATTATGGCAGCATCTGTTTAATTATACTTCCTTGAAATCTGCGTCGATGACATCATCATCTGCACCGTTTGAAGCGCCTGCATTCATATCAGGTCCTGCTCCTGCTGCTCCTGCATTCATGTCAGGTCCTGCTCCTGCTGCTCCCTGCGCTGCCTGAGCCTGCTCATACATCTTTGCAAATACCTTCTGAGCACTCTGTGTGAGCTTCTCCTGTGCTGCCTTGAGCTCTGCAACATCAGCCTCTGTCATAGCCTCTGCCTCTTTATGTGCATCAAGGAATGACTTAACTGCTGCGATATCAGCCTCAACTGCTGACTTATCAGCGGCATCAACAGAATCTCCAACCTGCTTTAATGCATCCTCTGTCTGGAATACAAAGCTCTCAGCATCATTTCTTGCATCGATTGCTTCTTTTCTCTTCTTATCCTGTGCCTCAAACTCAGCAGCCTCTTTAACAGCCTTATCAATCTCATCATCAGACATAGAGATCCTGCTGTGATTGTGATGTGCTGCTCTTTTCCTGTTCCAAGATCCTTTGCAGACACATTTACGATACCATTTGCATCGATATCGAATGTAACCTCAATCTGTGGAACTCCACGACGTGCTGGTGGGATACCATCAAGTCTGAACTGTCCGAGTGATTTATTATCGCGGGCGAACTGTCTCTCACCCTGTACTACGTTGATATCAACGGCTGTCTGGTTATCAGCGGCTGTAGAGAATATCTGGCTCTTTCTTGTAGGAATAGTTGTATTTCTCTCGATAAGTCTTGTAGCAACACCACCCATTGTCTCGATTGAAAGAGAAAGTGGAGTAACATCAAGAAGAAGTACTTCGCCGGCACCGGCATCTCCTGCAAGCTTACCGCCCCTGGATAGAAGCACCGATTGCTACGCACTCATCAGGGTTAAGAGACTTGCTTGGCTCTTTTCCTGTCATCTGCTTTACCTTGTCCTGTACGGCCGGAATACGTGTAGAACCACCTACAAGTAATACCTGTCCAAGGTCTGCATTTGTAACGCCTGCATCCTTCATAGCGTTCTGTACTGGGATTGCTGTTCTCTCTACGAGGTCATGTGTCAGCTCATCGAATTTAGCTCTTGTAAGAGTCATATCGAAATGCTTTGGTCCCTCTGCTGTAGCTGTGATGAATGGAAGGTTGATGTTTGTAGTAGTAGCTGAAGACAGCTCCTTCTTTGCTTTCTCAGCAGCTTCCTTTAATCTCTGGAGTGCCATCTTGTCTGTAGAAAGATCAACACCCTCTGCCTTCTTGAACTCGTCAATCATCCACTGTGTTACCTTGTTATCGAAATCATCACCACCAAGGTGTGTATCACCGTTTGTAGATAATACTTCGATGACTCCGTCACCAATCTCGATGATAGATACATCAAATGTACCCCACCAAGGTCATAAACCATAATCTTCTGCTCTTTCTCATTGTCAAGACCATAAGCAAGTGCTGCTGCTGTAGGCTCGTTGATGATACGCTTTACATCAAGACCTGCAATCTTGCCGGCATCCTTTGTAGCCTGACGCTGAGCATCGTTAAAGTAAGCTGGTACTGTGATAACTGCCTCTGTAACCTTCTCACCGAGGTATCCCTCTGCATCAGCCTTTAACTTCTGAAGTACCATAGCTGAAATCTGCTGTGGGCTGTAGCTCTTATCATCAATCTGTACCTTGTAATCTGTACCCATATGTCTCTTGATAGAAGAAATTGTCTTCTCAGCATTTGTAACTGCCTGACGCTTTGCAGGCTCACCGATAAGTCTCTCTCCTGTCTTTGTGAAAGCAACTACTGAAGGTGTGGTTCTTGCACCCTCCTGGTTTGCTATAACTGTAGGTTTTCCACCTTCCATAACTGCTACGCAGCTGTTTGTTGTTCCTAAATCAATACCAATGATTTTGCCCATTTTATTTTCCTCCTATTAAATATAGTGTTTTTACATGTTTAATATATTTGTAACCATCCGTTGTCTCACATGAATCCATTAAATGCTGTCTGCATTCATATAAATCTGATTCACTGTCATGCCGGATAGATGTACACATCATTACTGTACTACCGATACCATGCTGTGGCGTACCACTGAATCCTTGTACATATAGCCCTTCTGAAGCTCCTGCGCTACGGTGCCTGACTCAAGTTCATCATTTTCAACCTGCATGACTGCATTGTGGAAATCAGGATTAAACTCCTGTCCTACGCACTCTATTGGCTTTACACCTGCAGCATCAAGCTCTGTGAGCATCTGCTTGTAGACCTTATCCATACCTGTGATAAAAGGATCATCTTTCTTATCATCCGGTACTGCTGCAAGACCTCTCTCGAAATTGTCGATTACAGGAAGGATTTTCTCAACTATTGTCTTTGCTCCCATGTCAAACATCTGGGATTTTTTTTCCTTCTCACTTCTCTTGCGGAAGTTCTCGAACTCTGCCATCTGTCTTTTCAGACGGTCGTTAAGCTCTTCAATCTGCTCATCCTTCTTGTCTTTTTTTTTTTTCTTGAAGAGACCTTTCTTTTCATCTGACTTATCATCTGACTTATCATCTGCTTTTGCATCTGCATCAGCTAAAGCGTCATCCTCTGATTCAGTTCCATTCACATCTGTATCTTTTGTTTCTTCGGCTGTCTGAGTGTTTTCCTCATCAGCTCCTTCAATCTCTATCTCTTCTGCTTTGTTTTCTGCAGTCTCATTGTCGATTGTTTCTTTTTTTAATATCCTCTGGCATTTTTTGACCACCTTCCTATGTTTCATCCTCAGACTTCTTATAAATTCCATCTAACTGGGATTTAAGAGTCTTTAGATTATCCATTACTTTCTCATAATCCATCCGCTTCGGTCCGACAATTCCTATCGTTCCCCGAACACCTTCGCCCAATTCATAAGTTGCAGTCACAACACTGCAGTCCTTCATCGTCTGGATCGGGCTTTCATTCCCTATATAAACCTGAATTCCTGTTCCATTGTCCTTCTTCTCGGAATCGGATAGGGATTCAGTAACAAGGCTTGCTAGCTCTTCCTTTTCCTCAAATGCTGACAAAAGTGTCGCTGCATTATTGGAACCGAAAGCTCAGGATACTTCAGAATATTTGTCGCTCCGCTGGTGTAAATCTTAAGATCCTCACTCTCCGCGAAGGTCTGTGCCAATGCATCAATCACATCAGAGACAATTCCTGAATGAATACCGGCTCTCTCCTTTATGCTTGCAATGTTTCCAAGATTAATCTCGTTCATTGCGAGTCCGTTTAATGAGGTGTTAAGCAGAATGTTGAGCTTAAGTATCGTCTCATTGTCAAGCGGCTCATATAAATCAAGCATCTTGTTTCTGACCATATTATTGTTCATAACAATTACTGCAAGCAGGTGCTGGTCGTCAACCTGTGAAAGCTGGATGAATTTCACCTTGTTGTGATTGACATCCGGTGCAGAAACGAGTGTGGCATAATTGGTATTGTTTGCAAGTACCTTTGCCGCCTGCTTTAACACCTGCTCCATCTTCTCGGTATTTTCAATGACCAGCTCCTTCATATCAGAAAGTTCTTTTTCCTTCTTATCATTGGTCTCTATAAGATGGTCTACATATAATCCCATCTCATTCAAACTCACTGCACTCTCATAATATTCTGGTGAGTGCACGAAAATAATATGTAAGTCATAGTTCCGAAATCGTTTTCTTAAAAAATCAAATATATTAGCTCCGTTTGGTATTCCATATCCTGGAAGAGAACTACAAAAAATATCTCTGCGAGGGCTTAAATTGATTGAGCGCAATAATTCAGCAATTTTCGCAACCTGATCTTTATTTTTAGAAGAATGGCTTATGAAAATAAGTGGCTTCTTTTTCATTTCAAATGCACCTCCTTGTAATTGTGACAGTTCGAGTACCTCTTTTTCTTCTGGATAGTATTTATCAATGTGTTTTCTAATAGCCTGAAGTTTTCCAACAAGCTCAATAAAATATTTTTTCTCCGTAAAACCATCCAGGCGCTTGCCACACAAATTGACAGTCTCCCAAACAAAAGTATCGTGAGTTCTGTCATAAATTTCCTGCAATTCCAATTTTATTTCTTGAATCCAGCTCTGAAACTCAGGTACATCACTAATTCGCTCAAAAGATGTACCCATACCACCATCAAAAGAGTGAAACATTTTCTCTATTTCTTTTTGTGAATCTATAAGTTCAATCAAATCTTTTTTCAATTATTCTACCCCCAATGCCTTAAACACAGCATCCTCCGCACTCTGATACGGAATCAACTGAAATGCACTCATCAGATCCGCAGGAACGCTTGCAAAATCAACAAAAGAGGTACTTGGAATCAGCACTTTCTTTGCACCACTGTCCAAACACACTTGAAGTGTATTGGCTAGCTCATCCACCTTGATCATCGTGCCGCTGATTGTAATATCACCCAGAATTGCTAAATTGCTGACTACCGGCTTTCCCAGTGCAATCGAGCAAAGAGCAACCAAAGTGGGAAGTGCCAGTTTCTCCGTCATGCCAATCCCCTGCAGATCTTGATAATTGACGATATAGTCTTTGGTCGAAGTGCTGATGGAACCACTGATGCGGTTACCATTTGCTTTCAGATAGTTAAATGCTGTATTCACTGCTTCCTTACACTTAGAATCACTACCTAAACCTGTCCGTTCAATCTTGCCATTCCCCTGAAGCATCTGACTTTCAAGCCGGAATACTCCAAGCATACCACTTTTCCCTCTGGACACAGTATAAACCTGGCCCGGATTGCACATTCCATCCGGTATCAGTTTGCCACCGCCCTGCTCCGGAACAGAAACATAATGTTCTGACATATCCTCCAGGTCAATATAAGAGAAGTTCACATCATAGAACTCCATACCTCCCAGCTTTTTCAGCTGTTCTTTGACTCGGCGCCGCATTTCCAAGGCAATCTGAATAACTTCTTCCAGTTCTTCTTTGATAAACTCGCCATCCGGGTACATCAATTTCAAATAACCGTCTACCATACGTCGGACCGCAATCGTATCACGTTGATTCAGGTTTCTTCCCAGACGGAAATAGTGGTCAAGTGCATCACCGTACTGCTCCTTACGAAGCTCCCGGATAAATTCTGCCAGATAATCACTAATAAAACCATAATCATCGGTAAAATGCTCCGGTCTGAACTTCGGAATCTCCCATCCTGGAAGATAGCAGTGCATGCGATCAAGAAATGCTGTATCCGTTCCCATTTCCGACGGAAATGGAGCAAACAAACTTGATGTTTTCAATAAAACATCTACACTCTGATTGATGTTTCCCACAAATACCATGGAAGCTGTAGCAGCCTTTTCTTCTTTGCCCCGGGCAAAAGAGCCTGATGCCATATAGTCTTTCATAATCTGGATACCATCTTTATCTTTGAACTTAATGCCCGCCACTTCATCAAAAGCAACGCAATCCCACAAACCGACCAATCCGACCGTCTTGCGTCCCATATTGTAAAACAGATTTGCAACTGTTGTCTGTCCACCGGAAATCAGAATACTATTTGGAGAAATTTCTTTGTAGAGATGGGACTTACCTGTGCTTCTCGGTCCTAGCTCACAAAGATTAAAGTTATTCTCCACTAATGGAATCATCCGAGTCAAAAGCAGCCATTTCTCACGGTATGTAAATTCATCCGGTTCCATGCCGATTGAACGGAGAAGAATATCCAGCCATTCATCTTTCGTAAAGGCCTTTCGTCCCTTCTTCAGCTCGTCAATATCAATGTGCGGCATCTGGATCGGTGTCAGCTTACGGATACTGATTGGTGAAATATCTTTCTGCTTTTTCTGTTTGGAACGAAGCGGATTTCCGTCAATGTCCTCAATACCAAAGTTATTATCGCCTTCAACCTCATAGTCCAACTGAACAATGCACCAAATACCACCGCAAAGCAAGCGGTCAAACTTTTCCGGATATTCATCGGCAATCGGTACATTGCCAACTCCCAGATTGGAAAACTCTGCAAAGAAGCAGTCCTTTTTCATATCCAGTCGAACAGTCACCATATCAATGATAGTGTGGCTGCCTTTCTTACGCAGCTGAGACAAAATCTTCTGTGATTCATCTGGGCGTACAAAGTTATCGGCAAGAATACGCTTCACATTCTGTACACCTTTTTCAATAACATTTTCATCATCTGAACTGCAATACTGCCCCAACAGGAACTCAAGAACATAAACCGGAACATTTGCTCCTTCCTTGATTTTCTTTGTCAGATCTTTCCGGACAATTTTACCGTCAAAATTCTGACGGAGCTTGTCCTTTATTTCTTCACGAGTGCTTTCACGCTCTGTAAATTGTTCCATCCTTCTATCCTCCCACAATATCAACTAAAAAAATCAAATTCATCTACCGCAAAGGCAATATCAATCTGGAACGGCTCACGCTGCGGCATCTGTAATCCCTGTTCATCTGCAATTACCAGATAGTAAGTAGCAGTATTGCTATATTTCAAAGATTTCAGATTAAACTGACAACGGAAAGTTCTCTCTGCACCGTTATCGCTTGTCTTATCTGCAATAATCTTCTGAACATCACTAATCAGCTTGCCATTTTCATCCGTAAAGTATACCTGATAACTAGCGGCTTCACGGTTTGTACTGACTGCATCCTTCTGATAGAAATTCAGTGAGAAAATCATATTACTGATTTTACGGTTTGCGGACAATAAATTGACAGTTACCGGCTTGGTATCATATTTCTGTTTATTACGCCTATATTCCATAGAATCATTGCGGAGATAATGGTACTCAATCACCGGGACAACCATTTCCTGCAAACTAATACCGCCATGCACAAAGTTCATTCCGCCACCATTCATCTTAATTCGGATACTTTCTCTCGGTGCAAATCCATCAAATTCCGTGTTGCCACCCAGGAACTTCACAGGCAGTAGATAGTTCGGCTGTGCGCCTTTCTGCATGATCGCATAGCGTCTGCCATATTCCACATCCATACCGTTAAAGCTAGTCTTGTCCGCTTTATCATCCTCAGTCAGCGGACTGTATGTATAAAGGAATCCATGATCGGCCGTAATCAGAATATTCGTGCCACCAAATTCATTTACAATAATTCGCACAAGGTTCTTCAATTCTGAAATTGCCTTATCACAAGCAGAGAAAACAGCGGTATCAGAAGTATGGCTGGCTTCATCAATGGTATCGTGGTAAATATAGACCACATCCATACCTTTCACCAAAGCACTTCTTTCCGCTCGCTTCATAGCAATAATGTCATTGTATTTTAATGCCACACTTGCCGGATCTTCTGATTTCAGAACCTTATCCCGGTAAGTGCTTGCTGTAGACTGACCATCCGCCAAAACTGTCAAAACATCGTTCCGAACTTCTACTGTCAGTTCTTTATGCGGCAGTAACGCTGCCATACCGAACTTTGTAATAGAAGGGAAGATGCTCTGCATACTGCTGATAGAAACCTTACTTTGCGTTTCTCGCTGAAGCTGATCTGCCATCGTAGCCGCCACTTCATAACGCATGGCATCTGAGATAATTACAAATACTTTCGTATCCGAGGTTTGGATACGGGAACGGTAAAAATCTTCCTGCTGCGGCACTTCCAAAACCTTACCGTAAGTTGCCATTTCATCCGCACACACATCCGACCAGTTGTTGCCCAACTCACCTAAGAACCAATGAGTATAGAGTCCTTCCACTTTATCGACAACGTGCTTGAACAAATCATCCAGCAGAATATTGGAAGTCTCCAGACTCTTTTGGAAACTCAGATGGAACAAACGGTAATAGGTATCCATCTGATAGTAACTTTCCGTATACTCTTTCCAAATGCCTTTTGCTTCTGCAGTGTGAAATCCAGCAGAATGTTCCTTAAAAAAACTCTGCATATTCGCCACTTGTAAAATACCGTCATAGAAATTCTCAAACGACTCATACCATGCGCATGTTCTGCGTTTTTCGACCGTGGAAGTTATGGTATCTACATCAATGATCTGGTCACTAATCTCCGTCATAAGCTTGATCAGAATCACTTCGTTGATACACGGGAAACACTCGGTTCCTGCCAGGTCATCCACAGACAACTTTTCAAAACGCTGATGGAGATGTGCTTCCTCCTCAACATACCGTGCCACATCGTATAGCTGCCCCACATCCTCACTATGAAGCCATTCAGAAATAAAATCATAACAATATGCCTGATGCGGCATGGAAATAAAACTATCCAGTCCTGCAAGATACTCCTGCCGCATGGTACGGATAGCAGCGGTCAACAACAAATGAATTGCCAGCCGTCCAAGGTCTGGTTCTTCCTCTGTAAATCCGCAGCCCTGGCGAACCATCGCCCAGAAAGCACTGTCTGCATGATATTTTATGAAATCCTGATAAATTGTATTGTTGTTCAAATCCAATCCTGCACGGAACGTGCTGCGAATAATCATATCCGGCTGTGCATCTTTCAATCCACATATCGCTGCCATAACAGCCTTGTGTAACTGTGCCGGGGTTTTCGGCACCTTATTCTGTGTGCTAACTTTCAAGCGACGATCTTTTGCATTGAAATAGGCACGATAATTCTTGACCTGCTTCCGCATGGCCGGATTCGATACAAGCCCCATCTCATCCATCCAAATGGAAATCAAATCTGCCCGGAACTCTTCACTGTAAAGCTCCACATCCAGAAGCCAGTTATCATCTGGGCGGTTATATGCTAACGGACTGTAAACCAGATAGTTTGTGGTCAGATCATCTACTGAAAGCAGTTTCTTTACAGAAAATGCGTTATTGCCCGTCAGAGCAATTACCTTTGCATTTTCTAATACTACTTCATCCAGCTTATCCTCAAATTCTTTATCTTCATCATACCAAAAGACGATACGACGCTGATAAAACTCCGGCAGAGGTGCAGCAAATCTGCGATTTAAATCTTGTATTACTTTGTCTGTATCCATGCTGCATTATCTCCCTTCCGTATTTTTTACATAAATTGTGCTTCGTGCCGCACCTTCTTTTCTCAAATAACCATCCTTAACCATATTCAGCAAGACAGCTCTAGCTCTACGATGTTTTACATCTAAAAGTTCTGCCGTCTCAGCAGTAGTAATAGAGCCATTTTCCAATACATATTTATAAATTTGTTGTTCCTGTTCATTATCCGGCATTTTTTCTGTCGTATCTGGCATTCCATCAGAACTATCCGGCATTTTTTTCATAGTATCAGGCATTTTATCGGTACTATCCGGCATTTTATCAATAGAATCTGGCATCCTTCCTGTTTTATCCGGCGCTTTGTTGGCGATATTAAGGTCATTTGGAGTAACCTGCCCCCGATAAATATTGATACGCAGATCAACTTCGCCGCCAATAAACTCCGGCTCCCGCAGTCCGGCAGCTTTTACTTATCAATAATTCTCGGAATACCGCTTCCCCAATGCTCAATCAGGTTCATGTAAGCAAACGCATGGGCAAGAGCTTCATTTCTGATTTTAGAATAGCCCTCTTTCATACGCTCCATCGTTTGTCCCATTGGCAGCTTTCCTGGAGAAGTGATTTCCAATCGGTTGTCATATACCGCAACCTGTATCGTACCATGATCCAGATAACTACGATGTACCATAGCATTGATAATCAACTCACGAATGGCATCCGGTGGAATCTCATAAATATCCTGCCGATAAATCCCACAATGGTAGCACCCAGATGAATATTTCTCAAAACAAACTGAAATGCTTCGTCTACCTGCTCCCAAAGCGGACCGGTATATTCCCTCCGATCAACAAATACCGCTTTCGTTGTGCCCTTGAACACGCCACATTGCGTTGCAACATGAAGTCCACCGTTGCCAGTCAAAATAGCAAAAGCATTGGACGGATAATCTTTTCCATCCACGCTCAATCAAAATGCCCCAGGAACGCAACTGCTGTCTGCCAACATCTTTGATGGCTGCTTTCTGTTCCTCATTATGGGCATTCTTGACTGCCTGTTCTTTCATCGCTTTGCAAAGAGCATCAATATCTTCATCCGTGATATTCAGTCCCGTACACAAAGCCTGATCGTAGTAACGGTTACTGCCCTCAAACAGCAGCTCCTTTACCATATACTCGTCGGCAAGGCGGGTAGTTCCGGCAACACGGACATATACACCGCCATCTCTGCCAAGAGCTTTGATATAATATGGGCGCTGTCTGCCCTCAGAAACCTCTACCACAATGACAGTTTTATCATCAACCGTCTGTAAAGTAATATCCGGGATGATTGCCGGTTCACAGCTGTCTGATACGGCATTGGCAATGGCATCCATTTTCTTGAACACATCTTCTTGTCAAAGCCAACAACCTCTCTGGTTTTATCGGCAATTCCGAAAATGATTTTTCCTCCGGTTCCATTTGCAAAGGCAACCACAGACTTCATATATTTGATGCTTTTCTCCGGCAGGTTCTCTTTGAACTCCACATTTTTTGATTCCCCTGAAAGAATTCTTCTATGGTCATCATAACACCTCGCTCTCTTTGGCAGTCCTTACCGCCATATATTTTTACTTGATTGATGAAGAAATTGAGCTCAGTGCTTTGCTTAAAGCATCTTCATCAGCCTGCTTTCTTCTCTCACTTTCCCACATACCGAGTATCTGATAAATGCATTCTTTCACAACAGGAAAATACTCTCGGCATTCTTCTTCGCTCAACTCATGAATACCTTTGCTCAGGATTCCATAAATAGTTTTATTCTTGATGAGTATCTCAGGCAGATATCTCTGTAGCATCTTAATTCGTTCAGCCACCCTTGCCTGTTCAAATTCCTCGTCACTAACTTTATCTCCTGCCGTTACTTTTGCTTGATCAATAAGCCTTTCAAGAATTCGTCTCAGATAAACATATGAACCTGCACCAACACCATTTGCAAAAAGTCCTATTGCAGTTCCAAGTTCCTTCCGATCTTGTTTAGAAATGACATGTTTATAATCATCTAATTCTGGAAATGTCATATCTGCAATAGATGGATACTGCCCTATTTTTATCATAGAATTATCTGTTGTCAGAACAACATAATCCAAATGATGCTCTTCATTCATGCTACAAACAAATTTAAATACTAAAACCCTAGACGCATCCTCTATTTGCCAATTTTTCCATTTCCATACAGTATTCTCCTTATTTGCGGGACCACCTGGTGATGTTGAATTTTCCAGAACATACTGCTTCTGCATTCCCAAAACTTCCTCTGAAAGTTTTAATGAATAACACTCATTAGGTTCATCTACAAAATAAATATACGGGCTCATTGTAAAAACACGCTCCGTCTTACATTCTTTACAATAAACACTTATTCGAACTTTTCCGTCAAGTAAAAGAATCAAATCTTGGATATTATCTTTATTTATTTCTATGGATGTATAAAGTCCAGCAGTCTGCAAAAAATTTGCAAATACATTATCTTTTCCTGAAACTATATTTGATGGTACTGAATCAAAAATATTATGTCTCACTTCATCATCTCCTTTACTGCCACATTTACAGGCACTTTTTCGGCATATTCCTGTTCCAATTCCTCTGCCAGATACGCATCGCTCATGCAGTGCATATCGGAAACACCATCACGGAGCAGCTGATAGACCTGGGAATGATAAAAAGAAATCCAATGCCGCATCCAGTGAAAGTCCCTGCTGTTTGGCAAAGCATTCAATAACACGGCTATATTTTTTTTGAAGCACAATCGGATTTGCTGTCATAATGTTTCACTCCCTTCAAAATGCAACAGAGACAGTGCTTTCTCTGTATTTGCAGGTTCGGCTTTTCATAACGCAGGCGGTTGATAGCTTCCGTTTTATCAATCAGTCCGTCAAAGAACAGCTCCACGGTATTAAACACCTTATCATTGGCAACACCGCCTACAACAAGGTCGTAATCTGTCGAATCTTTTCCACTGCGGCAGTTCAGAATGAAATCCAGCCATTCTCCGGAATAAGAATCGAATTTCAGCGTTTTCAGTTCAGATTCCCGGCTTTCATCGTATTCATACCGAGAGATAATGCCATCTTTCCCACGGCGTTTGAATTTACCGCACCACTTCGCCGCCTGTTCATACAGCGGCGTGACATAAAAGCCACGCCCGAAGTCTACATCGAAGCTGGAATGAACCAAATCCGGCTTTGTAATTTCTAAAAAGAACCATGATATAGAATCATACTTCCACACCCCTTTCATTTCATCACATCAAGGAGATCATCAACGATATATTCCCGGCTCTGGGTATGCAGCACTTCATATTCCGGCACGATAACCGTTCAGAATATCGCTTTGTTCGGTAAATGCCTGATAGACACGCTCTGCATCCACACCCAGCTTTGCTGCTACATTTTCAATACAAAATACAGCAAACTCCAGCTCACTGGAATTTTTGATTCTTTCATCCGTCATCATATGTCAACCTTTCCTATATTTTTAATAATTCATAGACTTTTTTGAAAAATTCAACTTTTGTTGTATTTCCTTATCTGCACAATAAAACGAATCGCATTCGTTGTTTTTATATTCATTATACAATCCAGAAATTATAAAAATCATTTTGTCAACAAAATCATTTTCCTTACATACAATTGTAGTTTACTTTTTTAGGATATTGTCTAATATGTTTTGCATAATCCCTTATCGAATCAAAATAATCTTTTCCAATTCTAGTTTCGACATCTGGATAACCTGATGTATCAACTATCCATCTTCATACTAACTGTTGACATTTTTTCTTTTATACATAAAACAAGCAACTCAAACGCTATCCTGTGCCTGCAAGGTTGTCAGCTTTCTGTTCAGCTTCACACGCTCACTGGTGGAAGCATTGGCAATACGCTGTTCCAAATCAGCAATGGCAGTGCGTAACGAGCCTGCTGCTGCTCATGCACATAATCGGTACGGATACGGGCAATGGTGTCTTGCTGATAGCGGTGCATATAAATCAGAGCCTTAAAGCCGTTCTTCTTGCCGCTGTCAAACAGCCAGTAAATCGGGCGTTTTCCAGAACCTGTAACCTGATAAGTATTACAATGATCCTTAAAAAATTCATTTATGAAATAATTACGAATCACATCCTTCGGCTGACCTTTGCCGCTCAGTGCATCTGCAATAAATTTCAGGTTTTCGTCCAGTGTATCTGCACCGTAAACGGTTTTCACAAACTCCACGAACAGACCGACAATATCATCCTCGAAGTATTCATCGTCGCAAATCGGGATAATGTTATCCTTATCCGCAGCAAAAGAAGCATACTTGTTAGCATCCCATTCGCCACCTGCATAAGCAAGACCATCCACATCCAAAGAGTAACGACCAAACATACAGCCAACTGCATAGGAAATGAAAGAGCGAATATCTCTGCCAAGGTCAGCCTTTGCGGACAGTAACGTACTTATCCTCAACCTCCGGTGTTAGTTCATCCTGCAAACCGTAAATATCAATGAAAATACGGTTCAGTTCTTCCTCAGTTGTCTTTCAACTGATTGAAACGCTCATCACATTCACTCTGCCACTGGTCAAAGGCTTCCGCAATGGTAGGAACTTTGCGAAGCAATGGATGGTGTTGAAAGTCCCATGAGGTTTCAAAGGAATCCCAATCTATTTTTGAAATAGAAATATCAACTGTATTTTGCAATAGATTACAGCATTCACACTCTCTGTTTTTATCTATAACCACAGGCACTTTATTTACATATCCTGACTCAAATCATAATGTAGGTGAAATCATTGCTAAAACCATTTCCGAAATTCGACTATTTAGGACTGCTGTTAGATAATCAATAATACCGAATTATCTGAAATAACGGACTGCCCACTGTTACATTAAAAATATGTCCTTGATAATATCTACGGAAACAAACATTTTAGACGTAACTACCGTCCAAGAAACTTCTTTAAAATAATATTTTTTCATTGCTTATTTTCCAACCAAATAAGATTTTCCAATTTGTGGATATACTCTGCGAGTATTCTTTTAATCTCACATCCATCATTCTCCCAATTTACAACATAATCATGATTACCATACCACTTTCTAAATTCAGTCCGCCATTTATTATAAGGAATCCATTTCATTCCATCTCTTTCAAAGCAGATAAGCTGAAGGATATTGATTATAGCCTAGTTTTTTTATTTTCCACTTCATACCAAAGTCTTAAAAACGGTCATTATTTTTGTACGCACGTAACTCTTCAAAATTCCTTGACAAATTTAGACATACGCAATAGGATGGATTACCAGGTATTTTTAAAATTTTATCTTTTTTGCAACGAAATTCCTTTTTATGAAAAAATTTTTTTTTGTTCGTAGTAGAGTTCTACACATAAATAATTGATGTTAAAAATGCTTTTCCATCTGGTATTTCTTCACCAATTTCTTCAAAAATTGTCCAAAATTGATCCAAGTCATTATTTCGTAATTTTTTGAAGCATTTGACAAAATGGCAACCAATATACGATTTTTGATTTTGACAAAACTGATTTTGCATTTTTTAGATTCAAAATGTGGCCACCTGCACCAATGGCAATAATTCTCTTAATGCCGTCTCACGAGACATATTTATATCTTCCGTAATCTCAGCAAAACGGTCATACAGAGCAGACCAATCCTGCGGTGTTACAGTCAGAATAGAACCATATTCCTTTGCATCATGCAGTTCTTTGATGATGGTATCCATAGCTGCTGCGAGCTTCGCATCGCCGTTACAGAAATAGTCCACCGCAAATTTATCTACATGGTTACTTTCCACAATAGCATATACATGTGGCTGAATGTCACGGCTGAAAAAGCGTCGGTCATACTGACGGGCTTTCATCATTACCGCAAAATAAGCCAGCTGTGCCGCACGGTCATCAATATCCAAACCGTAAAGATTATTCTCCACAATGCTTGCCACTGCTTCACGGGTGGTATAGCCGTAGGATTCATAAATCTTCATCAGCACATCAAACATATATGCAAGAATATGACCGGAACCAGAGCAAGGATCAATGACTTTCAGCTGATCTGGTGTCAGTGCGGCGTATTCCTTACGAATCTCAGACAGCTGAGCCTGAACTTCCGGCTCCTGCTCGGCTTCTTCCAGATAATAGTGCCATTTAGTATCTTCTGGGTCACGGTTTCCGGCAGCATAAGCAGACTGTTCTTCCTCTGTCGGCAAGAAGCTGTTCTTTAACATCCGGGTGTCCCTCCAGCCATAAACGACCAAGGCTGTTCTCTACCATGTAGCGAACAATCCAGTCCGGTGTGAACAGCTGGGTTGCTGCAGGGATGTTTTCTTTCGTGATTTTCACATTCTTTTTCAGTGCTGCGAAAACATCGTCTTTTTTCTCACTGTTATAATACTGATACAGCCAGCCAATGATCTGGACAGTATCTTTCCAGTCATCCTCCGGTATCAGCTCAATCATCTGCTGAATTACACTGCCTTCACGGAGCAGATTGTCCGGCAAAAGAAGCTCAGTGTAATCCGCAATCTTCTGGAACATTCCCGGCAGAATCTTATTCAGAGCGTTGCACTGCACGATCAGCAGATATTTATACAATTCTTCAGTCTTTTCTGCATCTTTCAGTTCATAGACCTTTTCCATATCCAATCCATCCAAATCCAGATGAATGGCTTCGGTTATAATCTGCGGCTTGAAATTGTTTTCCTCGTCCGTGAACACACGCACATGGGAAGGAAGATAGCCGTTGACTTCCATGAATCGCAGAGCAGAGAAGCGGTTGAACCAAGTATAGGCAACCTCCTCCATGACCTGCTTATATCCTTTATCATTAATCTCGGCAATCAGAGCCTGACGCTGTTTCTTTTCATCAGCAGTGAGGACTTTGCCACCAACGCTGTCCGCATTGGCATCCTCAATGTTGTCCTCTGTGATACCGTATTCCACACCTTTCAGGGAAACACGGGCGATCAGCTCTGTTCTTGCCCAAACTGCATATTTTTTTATTGCATTTTTATCCATAATTATTCTCCATCTTCTATTAGCACAACAAGTTTTTAATATCTCTATCAATATTCTCCATTGATTTTTTCAGATTATCAACACTATTCTTAAACTCATCTACTTCTGAAATATAGTCTAAAAATCCTTCATACTCTGAAAAATCAATTTCTATCACTTCATTGTAGGACTTGTTTTTTCTATACTTAGAATATTTATAACCAATCCTTACCGTTTTTTCATTAAATTCATTTATAATATTAAAAACATTTGTGTCAAATGAAATAATCCATTTCTGCCCTGGAAAAATCACAATACTCGTTGATTCTTTCCTTTTTAGTCGTTCCTGTGTTTTTGTTTGTAACTGTTTGGTGAAAGTTTCATTAAAAGTCAAACTTTTCACTTCTAATGGAACTGTTCCAACATTTCTCAAAACAACACACGCCAAAGTTGAACGAACAAGTTCAAACGATATTTGCATATAAGGACGATTTTTCTCACTACGCTCCTTGAGTAAAAAAAATATTGTAATCCATGAAGCAATTAATGCTAATATAGAAATTACATTATCCCACGGGAAAGCTGAATTTTGCTGTTCAACCGCTATAACTAATCTTTCAAGTAATTCTTCCATCCACACGCTCCTTAATTTAATTCAACTTGATTTCGTCGCAATTCTTCAGAAGCTCCTTAAGTTGAGAACGAATCTTCTCTACATAATCATCAATATCCGCATCCGTCTGTAAGGTCTTTGCCGGGAATACGACCTGACGATTATAGGCTCGAACCACTTTCTTCTTTGTTGGAGTCTGTTCGTTATCAGGCTGTACCGATGGCTTTGATGCAGGTGGAGTAAGAATCGTTTCAATATTGCTGACTACCTCGTCCTTATACTGACACATCGGAAGAAACATGGCATCTAAAAGTGCAAGGCTCTTTGTTACTGCAATTTTCTCCTTACATTGGCTAAAATATTGATCAGATTTCTCAATCCAATGGGCTGCCTTTCTATTTCCCCCTGCAGCAGTATGGGTTGCTTCCATGCACTGACGAACAGTTTCTAGAACCTCGGCACGTTTTTCTTCCAGCATCTTGTCATGTGCTGAACGAACCGTATCCATCAGAGGATTCAGTTCACGAATCCGGTTATAGTTGAACTTGCTTCCAGTCTGAACCAAAGTAATCAGACGAATGGTATTTAGTGCTTTGTGCGCTTCTTCGTTTTCTGCAATACGATCCCGATCATCATTCAGCGATTTTTCAAACTGCACTGCCTGGTCGAATACTGTCACCTGGGTCTTGAAGAAGTTCTCAATGCCATTGTTCAGAGCTTCTTTGTTATCAAACAACTCATCTTCTTTTTTCAGCACACGCTCAATCAGGGCAATATTGTCTTTCTTCTGAGAAAGTACATCGTCCATCAGATGAATAGCTTCCTGCACCAATACACGATCCGGGTATTTATGCCCTTCATAACGTGCATCCAAAGAAACATAATAATTACGCTGCTCTGTGAACTTCTCAGTTACAAAACGAATCAAACCATCTTCATCGTCCGGCACATCCATGATGTCGAAATATTCGCGAAGCATGGCCTTTACATCACGCATCATCGTAGCTGAAATGGTTTTACGCTTGCTGATAGAAGTCTTGCCGATCTCACTCTTTTTGCGGAGCATATCTGGTAGTTTCGGATCATCCGGCTGAATGGTATTTCCCGCATACTTGATGGTTACTTTCTGGGAATAAATCAGCTGTGCCGCAACCGCAGCAATGTCGATTTCTTTCCAACCATATGGAATTGCACTGTATTTGCTCTGCACATCTGCCATAGAAGTTGGCAATTTCTTTGCATCCTGCATTTCCAGATATTCTTCCATAGCAGAAGCAGCATCACGGTTTGGTTCCATACCCGGAAGTGTTGTTACTGCACCTGTCAGAATCGCAATAATATCTGCATCACTGCCTGCATTATCTGTAATCAGATCGAGCTTGCTATATACATGGGCAACCAGATATTCAAGAGACTGGTCAATCCTATTCTTGGCATTTCCGGCTTTGATTTCCAAATGCTCACCGTCTACATAGAACTGCGCCCCCTCGATAGCATTTTGTAATTCTGTCATGGCACTCAGCTCATATTTTCCGGCTTCATCCTGCTGGTCGCTGATGATTTTCTGCACACTCTTTGGAAGTTGACCCACATTTCGCTGCTTGACATACTTGCGAATTTTCATAGCAGATTCCAGAGATTCATAGTAAGGAGTGTCTGCCAGAACCACGATTGCTTCATTACCTTTGGACTCTGCCATCAGACGGTAATCTGTTTTTTCAATGGCATCGGTAGCAACGGTCAGGAAACGCAGACGCATACCACCTGTTGCCACTCCAACCGTAATACCATCTACCATCTGATCGAAAGCAAAGTCATATTTCCCATAACGGAACTTCTTGGTTGTGAAAATATCACCATAAATCATCTGGGCGATACGCTCCACGATAGAAGCGGTATCTACATTGGTATCCCGGATTTCACGCTGAATGTCCTGTTCTTCATCCGTCAGGAAGTTATAGGTGTCGCCGGTTCTGCCGATATAGTTCTGGCTCATCAAACGGTCAAGGCATCCACGGACAGCTTCACGCATGATAATCTTATCCACACGAATATCGTCCGCCATAAGGATAACAATATTATCCAGATTAGAAGGAATATCATCAATATATCGAATCAAGTACAGAAGTTTCAGCACATCCACATCCTGCTGTTCAATGCCATCACCATTGTCGGCAGCTTTCTGGCAACGCTCGATCACCCGGCGAATAGAACCGTCCAGGAAAGTATGTACGGTATCGTAAAAACGGAAGAAGGGAACAAGTGCGTATTCATCCTTCTCCTGAATTTTCTGTGCAGCTTCCTGGAAACCAGAGAGCATAGAACGCTCACCACCGGACAGGTGCTTGCCGGAATTTCCATGCTTACGGATTTCAGCAAATACTTTCTGCATGATGATGAACTGATACGGCACGAATGGGAAGTTCTCTGTAAACTCTCTCGGACCGGAATAACCTTTAATATCCAGAATAGAACCGCTAAAGCTGAACAGGTTACGCAGAACAGAGTCATTCTGCTCATAAACACATTCCAATTCTTTAGCTGCTTCCGGTTTCTTTTTCAGAATACGTTTCTGGATAACTTCATCCACAGAGGAAGAAGATAAACTCAATCTTGTTTTAAAACGAGCCTGGATACGGGAGAACTCATCAGCACGAACTTTGATAATTTCATCAATGGCTTCCTGTCCCGTGCAGATCACCCAAACCTTACCTTCACATTCACTTCCAATTTTCTCCGTCAGAGACTGGAGATTCAAAAGCATATCAGTATCTGTGCCGACATACTGGCCAACCTCGTCAATCATAAACAGCAGACGAAAGTTGGCAGGCTTGGTATCCACATAGGCTTTCATATCTTCCACAAGTTGTGCGATAGAAATTTCTGTTGCAGTTTTATCATTAAACCATGCCTTGGCATCATCCTCACTCATATCCAGAACTTCCATCAGTGTCGGGATGATGAACTTGCCATTGAAAGCAAAGGCACGGCGCATTTCAAGCCAAGGCTTGCCTTTCTTTTCTTCAAAAACTCTGCGGAACTCCTCGGTCTTGCCCTGCTGATCAATATAACGCTCCATCATAGCAACTTTCAGATTTTCACCGTAAAATCCCAGATGGCTATAGAACATTTTGGCAAAGACACGAAGAACCGCCGTCTTATCTTTATTGCTGAATCCCTCAATATCAATATTAAACAGAATCGTCTCTGTCGGTCCCTTGGTGGCACGGTCAATCAACATAAAGGTTGCCGGATCGTCCTCAAACTTTTTACGGAAACGCTCCACACTACGGATACCCTTTACCTCTTTATTTTCCAGAAGGTAAGAAAGCATTTTCAAAAAGTGAGATTTACCACTTCCGAAGAAACCGGAAATCCAAACACCCATATCAGCAGTTGGCTGTTCGAAAGCATCACCGTAATAATTGAAAAAGGTAATGAAATGTTTCTTCAATTCTCTGGTGATGACATATTCATTTAATTCCTGCTCGATCACATCGTCAGCAGCCTGATCTACTTTAATTACACCATTGATTTTGCGGTTGATATCATCCGCAAACATATCTCGAATCATCATGGCTTTATCCCCCTTAATCTATGACATTGAATGCCCGGTAATAATCGTTAGGTGTAAGTCGGTTGAATAGTTTTACCTGACGACCATCAAACTCACCCGGATACATAACCAAAATCGGAACATCCGAAAAATACGGTTGCAAGGCTTCCAATAACGTATGGATTCTCATAAACGGGAACACCTCGCCTACACCTGTCAGCATCAACACATCACCCGATTCGTGTGGCTCATACTGGATTTTATCAATGAACTCTCCATTACCGATTGCAGAGTTAAGCTGTTCCAGAAGATAAGCACTTCCGTCAGCTTCCTCCATATCGGGAATCGCATCTGTGATGTCCATATCATCGCAGATGGAGAGAAATGTTTTATACAAATTACAAACAATCAAATGGCAATCTAAGGACTGATCGGTTTCCAGCTGATTTACAAAATGGCGGACAACCATTTCATTCTCCGGTTCATAACAGAAGATTCTGATATTCACCTCATTACTAAGTCCCTTGCCTTCCAGAAACTCCGGTTCCTGGATCAATGCCCGAACTTTGTCCAGGCGCGTCTTTATATCACTCATCGGGCCACCTCCTATAAAAAGCAATTAAACGCCGGTAGTATCACCGTGTCGCCATTGCTTCTGATGGCATTCTCCAAAACAGGATGCAGCCATACTGGATTCAAATGATCCGCCTTGATATTGTCGAGATATTCTGTTTCGACAAGAACTCTGGCAATGATCTGTTTTAACTTTGTTATTGTAGTATCGCTCCAGGAAGCTACGGTATCATTCTGTTCCTGCAAACGCATAAAAAATGTATTCAAATCTATCTTACCAAAAGACGTGTCCCTTAATCTGTACTTCTCGCCAATGACGGTCAGCATAAATTCCCAGACCAGTCGACTCTGCTTCATCAACGCATACAGACAAATCTGCTTTGAGACATCTGTCGGCTGTGAAGCAATCGCAGACACCAGCGAATCATCTTCCAGCGCATGAAGCCGTTTAATACAGGCTTTTGCCATACGTGTGATGGATTTCTCCGTTGGATACTGGAAAAGATTCTGCTCTACAATTTCTTTGACAATCGCATCATCAGAAATTCCTTCTGACATCAGCTTTGCAGTGGAACGCATTTCGTAGAAAAGGAACGGTTCTCTGGTCAAAGACGCAATATAAGGATAATTATCTTTACTCCATGCAACAACTTCCCCTTTTTCAATCTGGCTTCCATCAAAGTGCTTTCCTTTTTTCGGCAACTGTAAATCCACGTTCCCGGCACATCTGGTTGGTAAGCTGTTTCATACGTTCCAGATCCTTTTTGGTGTTATGCAGTTTTCTCCCATCTTCATAACTCACAGAATTTGTCACCAGATGACAGTGAATATGGTCTTTATCCTTATGGACTGCCACTAAGGTCTGAAATCCACTGAAACCATTTTTCTGCGAATTCTTTTTCCAAATTCAAATGCCTGTTCCAGAGTAATCTGCTCGTCCTTATGCCAGGAAATAATGTTGTGAGCGTACATTCTCCCAGAATCTTTATCCCACACCTTCTTTTTCCTCTAAAATGCTCTGTACACCAGATCATAATTGATCTCATCATGGCAGTACGGGCCTGTTACACAGGTAAATAATTCGTTTGTCTTGACATATTCGATGCAGTTTCTCATTGCTCCATGTGAATTTGTCCGCTTATTAATCGTCTTATTAATAGCCATATCTTTTCACTCTCCTTCCGGTACTTAAGAATATTTTTATTGAGGAAATACAGCGTACTGTCATTTGGAACTTCTCCATCTGTATGCAGCTTTCTTGCAATCTGATTGATATTTGTAGTAGCTCCACGAAGCTGACTGAGAATATCTGCAAACATCTGGTTCAATCTTTTCAGTTCTTCCACTTCCTCTATAGAAGCTATCTTCAAATCTGCGATTGCTTTTATTACAACTTCCTGCTGTGTTCTTCCGGATTCTTTTACTTTGCTTTGAAGCAGATCATATTCTGCTTTATTCATCCGTATGGTTACTGTATGATTTCGTTTTCTCATAGGCTTTTCGTCTCCTT